>JABLTO010148336.1_pt1 | contig 13804 bp, 10 predicted proteins | sample 7160091 | NCBI WGS metagenome assembly JABLTO01 (sample SAMN14651225, study PRJNA627086) | human gut metagenome | isolation source: feces | host: Homo sapiens
CCCGGATCTTCTGCAGAATGACATTTTTCGCATTCTGTGTTGCAATACGGCCGAATTATGTTGGAACAGAGCATATCCTGCTGGGCCTGATCAAAGAAGGAACCGGCGTGGCATCAAGAGTTCTGACGGAAAACGGGGCAAAAGAAGAGGCGATCCGGGAAATGATTCAGGATCTGCTGGCTCCGGAGACGCCCAATCCGGTCATAGAGCGGGACGGTTATTCCCCCCGGGCAGAGGAAGTTCTGGAGGAAAGCCACAGACAGGCGGAAAAGGCAGGCAGCGTACTGACCGGAACGGAGCACATTTTGTTAGCGCTTTTAGGAGATGGGGATAACGTTGCAGTGCGGGTGCTGCAGACGCTGTCGTTGCCGCTGCAGAAAATCATGCGGGATACGCTCCTGGCAGCAGGACTGGACCCTACGGCGTACCGCGAAGAGCTGGGACGCAGGCAAAAAAAGAGCCAGACCGGGACGCTGGAGCTTTACAGCCGGGATCTGACGAAGCTGGCTGCACAGGGAAAGCTCGATCCGGTTGTCGGGCGCGATCAGGAGATTGGGCGCGTGATTCAGATTTTAAGCCGCAGGACGAAGAACAATCCGTGCCTGGTAGGAGAACCCGGTGTCGGCAAAACGGCGATCGTCGAGGGACTTGCGCTTCGGATTACGGAGGGCAGCGTGCCGGATACGGTAAAGGATAAACGGGTTCTGATGCTGGATCTGTCCGGGATGATCGCGGGAAGCAAATACCGCGGCGAATTTGAGGAGCGAATTCGTAAGGTCATCCGTGAGGTAACAGACGACGGAAATATTTTACTGTTTTTGGATGAGCTGCATACACTGATCGGTGCAGGCGGCGCAGAGGGGGCGATTGACGCTTCCAACATTTTAAAGCCGTCCCTTGCGCGCGGCGAGATTCAGCTGATCGGCGCGACAACGCTGGAAGAATACCGCAAATATATCGAAAAAGATGCTGCCCTGGAACGCCGTTTTCAGCCGGTTACGGTCGAAGAACCAACGGAAAAAGAGGCGATCGGCATTTTACAGGGAATCGTTTCCAGATATGAAGAGCATCATAAAGTAAAGATTCTGCCGGAAGCCCTCGAGGCCGCAGTACATCTTTCCAATCGCTATATCAACGACCGGAAGCTCCCGGACAAGGCGATCGACGTGATGGACGAGGCGGCTGCTGCGGTGCGCCTGCAGCGGATGCAGACGACTGACGAGGCAACAGACCAGGCAAAGGAAATTAAAGCGCTGGACGAAAAGCTGGAGCAGGCAATCCGTAGTCAGGATTTGGAGGAGGCCTCCAGACTAAAGCAAAAGCTAAAGGAGGCGCTCGCCCGTTACGAAAAGCACCAGAAACGGCAGGAAAAGAGCCGCAAAAAGGGGCAACCAGAGGTGACAGCAGAGGATATCGCAAAGGTCATTTCCACTTGGACAAAGGTTCCGGTGAGCCGCCTGACCGAAAAAGAGAGCGAACGGCTGTTAAAGCTGGAATCTATTCTGCATAAGCGCGTGATCGGACAGGAAGAAGCCGTATCGAGCGTTGCGCGGGCGATGCGCCGCGGCAGAGTCGGACTGCAGGATCCGAGACGACCGATCGGTTCGTTTTTGTTCCTCGGCCCCACCGGTGTTGGAAAGACGGAGCTTTCCAAGGCGCTGGCAGAAGCGATGTTTGGTTCAGAAAACGCGCTGATCCGCGTGGACATGTCGGAATATATGGAAGGGCACTCTGTTTCGAAAATGATCGGCTCGCCTCCGGGCTATGTCGGCTTTGACGAGGGCGGACAGCTTTCTGAAAAGGTTCGCAGAAATCCGTATTCGGTGGTTTTATTCGACGAAATCGAAAAAGCGCACCCGGATGTTTTCAATATTTTGCTACAGGTGCTGGACGATGGGCATATCACGGATTCCAGGGGCAGGAAGGTCAGCTTCAAAAATACCGTCATCATCATGACGTCCAACGCCGGTGCACAGCGGATTGTGGAGCCAAAAAATCTTGGCTTTGCGGCAAAAGAAGATGCGCAAAAGACTTATGAAAAGATGAAAGCCGGCGTGATGGAAGAGGTAAAACGCCTGTTCAAACCGGAATTTTTAAACCGGATTGATGAAACGATCGTATTCCATCAGCTGACAAAAGACGATATGAAGCGAATTATCAATCTGCTGGCGCAGAGCCTGATTACGCGCTGCCGGACGCAGCTGGATATCAGCCTGACACTGACACCATCTCTGAAAGAGCATATCGTAGAAAAATACAGCAACCTGAAAATGGGTGCAAGACCGTTAAAGAGAGCAATTCAGACGCTGATCGAGGACGCACTTGCGGAAGAAATTCTGTCGGGACGGGTAAAATCCGGCGATCATGTGAGTGCAGGATTCCGCGAGAATAAAGTTGTTTTCAGCGTCAAAAACAAATAAACAGCAAACCGCCGCAAAGGCGGACAGGAGGACAAAAGAATGGCAGCAGTAGCAGAACTCATCAGAACAGAAGCAGACGGAAAGATCAGCTTCGGCAATCATCTTCTGCAGGAAAAGAGCAAGAAGGAGGGCTTTGAGGCCGGCGGCGATGAGTACAAGGTAAAGACTTTTAAAGAGATTACCAAGCTGGAAAGAAACGGCATGTTTGTCTATGAATCCGTGCCCGGCACGAGCGTAGAGCATTTTGCGGAGAGCGAAAATGGCGTCAGCTTCACGGTAGAGGGCACAGAGGACGCGCAGATCACACTCGGTCTGGAGGAAGATACGGAATATGATGTGAAAATCAACGGTGAGGATGCGGGTAGAATGCGCACGAACCTGGGCGGAAAGCTGAATGTGAGCGTGGAGCTTGCTGGAATCGGAGAAGTAAAGGTAGAAATTTCAAAATAAATGGCAACCAAAATAAAAACCAGATTTTTCTGTCAGGAATGCGGCTATGAAACGGCAAAATGGCTGGGGCAGTGTCCGGGCTGTAAGGCGTGGAACTCCCTCGTAGAGGAACCGGTTTCTGTGACCGCAGGCGGAAAAGAGAAAAAGCAGGTGCTGTCCGGGGTGCAGAGCGCTCCGGCGGTGCTGAATGAAATTTCGATGGAAGAGGAAAGACGCACGGAAACCGGGATGGGAGAGCTCGACCGGGTACTGGGCGGCGGAATCGTTACCGGCTCGCTGACGCTGGTCGGCGGCGACCCGGGTATCGGCAAATCGACGCTTCTTTTGCAGATGTGCAGGAACCTTTCGTTAAAAAAGCAGCACATTTTGTATGTATCAGGCGAGGAATCCTTACGCCAGATCAAAATGCGTGCGATGCGGATCGGCGATTTTTCGGACACGCTGGAGCTGTTCTGTGAGACGAACCTGAATCGGATTGAGGAGGTAATCCAGCAGAAAAAGCCTCAGATCGTCATCATTGACTCCATCCAGACGATGTACAATGAAGCGGTCAGCGCGGCGCCCGGCAGCGTGTCGCAGGTGCGCGAATCGACTGGTGTTTTGCTGCGGCTGGCAAAAGGGCTCGGTATTTCGATTTTTATCGTCGGCCATGTGACCAAAGAGGGAACGGTTGCAGGTCCCAGAGTGCTCGAGCATATGGTGGATACGGTGTTGTATTTTGAGGGCGACCGACATGCATCTTATCGAATCCTCCGGGGTGTCAAGAACCGTTTTGGCTCAACCGATGAGATCGGCGTGTTTGAGATGCGCCAAGAAGGACTGACGGAGGTGTTAAACCCGTCGGAATTCATGTTAAATGGCAGACCCGCCGGCGCGAGCGGCTCAGTCGTGTCCTGCTCAATGGAGGGGACCCGTCCGATGCTCACGGAGATTCAGGCGCTCGTCTGCCACAGCAATTTTGGCATTCCACGTCGTCAGACCACCGGAACGGATTTTAACCGCGTTAATCTGCTGATGGCGGTATTGGAAAAACGGCTTGGCATGCAGATCGGAGGGTGTGATGCTTACGTCAATCTGGCGGGCGGCATCCGGATTACAGAGCCTGCCATCGATCTTGGAATCGTGATGGCGATCATGTCGAGCTTTAAAAACAGCCCCGTCCCGGAGGGCGTTGTCGCTTTCGGGGAAGTGGGACTGAGCGGGGAAGTACGCGCCGTTTCGATGGCGGAGCAGAGAGTGAGGGAGGCGCAGAAGCTTGGTTTCACAACCTGTATCCTCCCCCAGGTCTGTCTCGAAAAAATGCCGAAAATTTCCGGCATCCGATTAGTTGGTGTCCGCAGTGTTGCAGACGCTGCGCGGGAGCTGTAAGAACGTCCTACAGCGGCTGGTTGGGATAACCCGGAAAATAAAACGGAAGGGTCGCACCCGGAACAGGATATACTGCGATCTTGTCGTCGAACAGATCTTTTTCGGACGGCACTTCGTCATTTTTGGAAACCGGATTGACGCCGTCGGGAGAGAGGATGCAGTCATCCGCAAGGTCAGAAGGACGGTCTGATTCTGGAATTACAGGATACATGACAAAAACCTCCTTTTCATTGTTGGATTCAAAAAGCAATAGGAAAGCTTTTGGGATCAGTATGTATCTTTTTTGGGGAAAATATTCTATTGTCGTGAACTGCAACATTTTGAAAAAGTAGTTGACAAAAGATACAGTGGTGCGATACAATATGATCAAGTTGAGAAGTTATCAACCCACAAAATCAGGCAGGATGTTTTCCACAAGGAGGATGTCCTGCCATCCCCCCACAAAGATTCGATACCTGCTGATTTCGTGTCAGCAGGTTTTTTATTTGTTCATGACAATAGAATACTCGCAGAGCGTGCATTCTATTGTTGCATAAGAAAGTTCGTTTCTATACAATGTTATACAATAAAAAACGCTCCGCGAGGATGCACACTCGACGCAAGGGTAGATGGTTGCCGAAGCAGCCGCGCCTCGGCGCAAAAATATACTAAGGCACATTCTTTTTATATTTTATATGGAGAATACGAATGAAAAAAACGGTTTTAAAGGAAAATAATTCCTGCAGAATGCAGTGTATTGCAGAAGAAAATCTGGAACAGGAAATGGACAGCCAGGTAGAGCCGTTTCTGAAACAGGTTCAGATTTGCGGGTGGATGGAGGTCGCGCCCGAAGGCGGTGAATCGCAGGAGCGTGATGCGGCATCGGCAGACAGCACATCGCAAAAGCCTGAGAACGCACCAGAAGACGGCGTGGCTCAGAGAAAAACAGCTAAGACGGGCGGTCTGTATTATGAACTGTATCCGCAGGAGACACAAAAAGGGACGATCGTGATCAGCTATGGCTTTACAGAGTCCTGCCTGAAATATCATGAATTGATTTACTATTTTTATCTGCAGGGATATCAGGTGGCGATTATGGATCACAGAGGGCATGGAAAATCCATGCGTGAAGTGGAAGATCACACAATTGTACACATTGGATTGTTTTCCCGATATGTAAAAGATCTGCACCGGTTCGTCAAAACAGTGGTGAAGCCGATGGCAAAAGATCTGCCGCTGTATCTGTACGCACATTCCATGGGCGGCTGTATCGGCGCATTTTATCTGGAGCAGTACCCTGAGGATTTTGCCAAAGCGGTTCTGAATGCACCGATGTTGGGAGTGAATCTGGGCGGCGTGCCGTCCTGGGCGGCGCGGGTGCTGTGTGATTTTAAAGTGTTCGGAGGCAATGGGAAGGATCGTCTGCTCACACAGGGCACTTTTGATCCGGAAGAGTCTTTTGCGGATGCGTCCTGCAGCTCCGAAGCGCGCCATGATTATTATATGAAAAAACGGCGGGAGGATGAAAGCTGCCAGACCTCTTCGGGAAGCTATGAATGGGGCAGGGAAGCGATCAATGCCGGAAAATTTGTCATCAGCAAAAAGCAGGCGAAAAAGGTGAAGACGCCGGTGCTTTTATTTCAGGCGGGAAAAGATACGCTCGTAACGCCCGGAGCGCAAAAAGAGTTTATCAAGAGGATCCCAGATGGACAGCTGGTGGTTGTACCCGATATCCGGCATGAAATTTACCGCGCGCCAAACAGCGTCCTGCAGCCGTATCTGGAAATGATTTTTGAATTTTATGACAGTGGAGAAAAAGTCCTGTAAAAAAGGAGGACCGGCAGAAGTTTTGCTTTCCTGCCGACGATATGAAAGCAAGACTTGTTGCGTATTGACCGCCGGGGTGGTATGATAGAAGAAATGCAGACGGGCATAGTTTGCACAGTTTTGAGCGAAATGGAGATTAGAATGGAACAGTTAGCAATTTTTGGCGGGGAGCCGGTTCGGAAGACACCGATTTCCTATGGGCACCAGTATATTGATGATGCGGACATAGAAGCGGTTGCAAATGTGCTGCGCAGCGATGCGCTCACCTGTGGACCGAAGGTGACAGAGCTGGAGAAGCGTTTGTGCGAAGTAACCGGGGCAAACTATGTCGTTATGGTCAGCAACGGAACGGCGGCGCTGCATCTGGCTGCGATGGCGGCGGGCATTACGAAAGGGGATGAGGTAATCGTAACCCCCCTGACGTTTGCTGCTTCCGCCAACTGCATTTTGTATTGCGGCGGGACGCCGGTATTTGCTGATGTAAAGCGTGACACCTACAACATCGATCCGGAGAGTATCCGCAACCATATCACGGAGAAGACCAAAGCTGTCGTTGCGGTGGATTTTACCGGTCAGGCAGTGGAGCTGGATGAGATCCGTCAGATCTGCAAGGAGCATAACCTGATGCTGATCGAGGATGCGGCGCATGCGATCGGTACACAGTATAAAAATAAAAAAGTCGGCAGCATCGCAGATTTTACAACCTTCAGTTTTCATCCGGTCAAAACCGTAACAGCCGGAGAAGGCGGCGCGATTGCGACCAACGATGAGAAGCTGTATCACAGGCTGCTTCGGCTGCGTTCTCACGGAATTACGAGAAATCCGGATGAGATGGTACATCCGACCGATGCGAAGTGGTACAATGAGCAGGTTGAACTGGGCTATAACTATCGAATGACAGATTTTCAGGCAGCGCTTTTACTCAGCCAGTTAGACAAGCTGGACCGTTTTATCGAAAGAAGAACTCAGATTGTAAAACGCTACAACGAAGCATTTGCAGAGTGCCCGGAGCTTGTGCTGCAGCGGGAGATCCCGGAGTCAAAGACGGCACGCCATTTGTATGTCATTCAGTTAAACCCTGAGCTGCTGACCTGCACCAGAAGAGAGTTTTTCGATGCGTTGTATGCGGAAAATGTGCATGTACAGGTGCACTATCTGCCGGTTTACTGGCATTCCTATTATGAAAAGCTGGGCTATCCCAAGGGACTGTGCCCGAATGCGGAATACCTGTATGAGCATGTGATGAGCATCCCGCTCTTTTACAGCATGACAGACGAGGATGTGGAAAGCGTCATCACTGCGATTAAAAAAGTGCTCGCTTATTACAGGAGATAGATTGGAGAACGAACATGAAGAAATTTTTGGAGCTCATTTCCGAAGAGATGGGAAAAGGCTTTGAAGCTGCAGGTTATGAGGCACAGCTGGGACGCGTAACCGTGTCCAACCGTCCCGATCTGTGCGAATATCAGTGTAACGGCGCGATGGCGGGCGCAAAAAAATACCATAAAGCCCCGATCATGATCGCCAACGACGTAGCGGAAAAGTTGACGGACAGCGCAGTATTTTCTGAAGTATCTGCGGTTGCGCCCGGATTTTTGAACCTGAAAGTAAAGGACAGTTTTGTCTGCGAATATTTAAAAGAGATGGCTGCAGCGGAGAAGTTTGGCGTAGAGCCTCCCGAAAAGAAAAAAACCATCGTTGTCGATTACGGCGGCCCCAATGTTGCAAAGCCGCTCCACGTAGGTCATCTGCGCTCCGCAGTCATCGGCGAAAGCATCAAGCGGATCAACCGTTACAAAGGACATAGGGTTATCGGCGATGTCCATCTGGGCGACTGGGGACTGCAGATGGGTCTGATCATTACCGAGTTAAAAGCGCGCAAGCCCGAGCTGCCTTATTTTGATGAAAGCTTTACCGGGGAATATCCGCAGGAGGCTCCCTTTACCGTATCCGAGCTGGAAGAAATCTATCCGACAGCGAGCGGCAAGTCCAAAGAAGATCCTGCGTATAAGGAGGCAGCGCTGGAAGCAACGCTGCGCCTGCAAAGCGGTGACCGTGGCTACCGCGCGCTGTGGAAGCATATTATTGCGGTATCTGTAGCCGATCTGAAAAAAAATTATAGCAACCTGGATGTGGAATTTGATCTCTGGAAGGGCGAATCCGATGCAGACCCGCTCATTCCGGGACTGGTAAATCGTTTAAAAGAATCCGGCCTTGCGTATGAAAGCCAGGGTGCGCTGGTTGTAGATGTTAAAGAGGATACCGATACGAAGGAAATGCCGCCCTGCATCATTTTAAAATCCGATGGCGCGGCGCTGTATGCAACGACAGACCTTGCAACAATCGTGGACCGTATGGAGAATCTGCATGCGGATTCCCTGATCTATCTTGCGGACAAGCGTCAGGAGATGCACTTTGTACAGGTGTTCCGCGTAGCGAAAAAGGCGGGGCTGGTAACACCTGAAACAGAGTTAAAATATGTTGGTTTCGGCACGATGAACGGCAAGGACGGAAAGCCCTTCAAGACGAGAGAGGGCGGCGTTATGCGTCTGGAATACCTGATCCGCGATATCGACGAGGAAATGTACCGTAAGGTATCCGAAAGCCGTCATGATCTGTCTGAGGAAGAGGCAAGAAAGATCGCCAAAATCATCGGTCTTTCCGCAATCAAATATGGAGATCTGTCCAATCAGGCTTCCAAGGACTACATTTTCGATATCGATCGCTTCACTTCCTTCGAGGGAGACACGGGTCCGTATATTCTGTATACAATCGTGCGTATTAAATCGATCCTTGCCAAGTATCAGGAACAGGGAAAGAGCCTGGAAAACCTGTGCCTGGAAGAGGCGCAGGGCGCTTCCGAAAAAGATCTGATGCGTCAGCTGTGCAGCTTCAATGCAATGATGGACAGTGCCTGTGAGGAAACTGCGCCCCATAAGATCTGCGCGTATATTTATGATCTGGCGAACGCGTTCAACAAGTTTTACCATGAGACAAAGATTCTGGCAGAAGAGGATCAGAAGAAGCAGGCAGGCTGGATTGCACTGCTGAAGCTGACCAAAGAAGTGCTGGAAACCTGCATCGATGTACTGGGCTTCTCCGCACCCGACAGAATGTAAAAAACAATAGAATGCACGCTCTGCGAGCATTCTATTGTCATGAATAAAATTCTACGCCGCAGCTGGTTTTTACCAGCTGCGGCTTTTATGTTGTTCGTTTAACCACGCGACAGCTTCCAGACAGCCCTCCTGGGTCAGGGGAAACTGTTTTGTTGTCTTTTGCTCGGCGGGCGTTTTGACAAAGCAGAAGGGCTCCGGCCAGATCGTGACGTCCATACAGTCCCCCTCTTCATTTTTTCCTTTGGAAAGCCGATATCGCATGCCGCAGTAGCTTCCGGTCTGCGCTTCCTTTTTGATATAATTCACATGAATGATTTCCGGTGAGATCATAGTTTCCTCCAATGGCAGTGCTGCAGTTTTCTGCAGAGCTTAGAAAAACAGCGGGATACCGACCAGTCCAAAGTAGCCGACGGATAAAATTCCGGCGATACTAAGCAGCGTGCGGTAGATTTTTTTCTGGAACAGCTCCGGGACGGTGCTTGCAAGGTATCCGGCGATCAGAATACATGGCAGCAGATAGCGTCCCTGGGCCATGGATTCGATTAGCCAGGAGTTTACAATGGATGCAGCAAGCTCACCAACCATCAGCAGCGTGCAGATAGCAAAACGGATTTTGCCCTGCAGATTGTCAGGTTGTCGGAACGTGGCGATTCCGATTCCTGCAAACAGTGTAAGATAGAGCAGCCCCATGCACCAGTAGTACCACGCGCCGGTATCGTGATCCTGTAAAAGTCCGCAAAAGCTCTTGTAGCTCATGGCAAACCAGTCCGGGTTTTCGGCAAAGACATCAGGAAGCGTATAGCCGCGGCTGTACATATGCCAGGACGGGTTCAGCTCTTCGGTCGGGGTAGACGGATTTTTGTCGTAGTCGGCGTACTGGATGGCGACCGCTTCCTTGACCTGGGATTTTTCCGTACCGTAGTGCGCGATGTCAAAGCCAGCCCGGAATGCAAAGACGGCGAGAAAAACGCCCACAATAATCAGGTAATTACGCCAGAGCACTTTTTTCTGTAAGGGGTCTTTCTGCCAGATCAGCCGCAGCAAAAGGACGAAGAAGGACAGCGCCAGAATCGCGAGATAGCACTGCTTTCCGAGGGCGATGTTGCCAAACAAAAGCCCTAAAAGAAGAAAAGCAGGAATATCTCTCCGGCATAATTTTTTCTTTTCCACGGTGCGATAAAGCAGACTCTGCGGGTTGCACAGCAGGCAGGTGATTGCGAAAGCGATGGTAAAATCCAGCGCATCTGCCGTCGTATAGGAAAAAATGTACCAGGACTGGACGCAGATTCCCAGTGCGACCATGAGCCAGTTTTTCTGACGGATATTCCGGACAAAATAAAAGGCGAGGGCAGCAAACAGCAAAAGGTTCGGAACGCGGTAGTAGGCAAGGCTGCAGAACATCGTTTTAAAAAGCAGGGCGATCTTTCCGGCAAGATAAAAGTACCAGGTGTAATTTTCCAGCTTGGTGTAACCGTAGCCGCTGTAGGTCTGAGCAACAGCGGGATCCCGCATATCGGGCGGCAGAAAGTGCGTCATGCCGTAATCCAGACAGGCTTTGACGTCCCATTCGTCGGGATGCAGACCGAGGGCAGAAAACAAACCGATGATACAGACGACGAGCAGTGCACCTGCAATCACCGCCGTGCTGATGAGGGCAAACCAGTCAAAGTGCCCGGAGCTGTCCGGCAGGAACAGCATTTTCAGATAAGAAGCGATACCATTGCGGAAAAATAAAAGCACACAGAGCAGCAGCGCGATGGACAGGGCAAGGAAAAAGCGCTGGCGCACATATAAAACGTGGAGCTTTGCAGCCGCGCTTTTTGCAGCCTCCCGGATACTGTCAGCGGAAAGCAAAAAGCTGCTGTCGGAATTTTGCGGTGTGAAAACGAGCTCTTCCCCGTTTAACTGCCAGGAGGCGTTGACGGGGAAAGCCTGGGCTTCCAGATCGGCAGCTTCCATTGTGAAAAAAGCTTCTCCGTTTAGGAAAAAGCCGACGTGTGTAACGCGATAGGATTCCTGGGTATTCGTCGGGTCAAACCGAAATAAGGTAAGACTACGCAGATCGGGCAGACCGGAAAAGGTGACGATGTTACCGTCCCGGGTTCCGTCAGTGGAGTTCTCCTGCGAAAGTTTGTCATTGTCGCTGTAAAAAAGCTGGGACAGGACGGATGTGTCATCGTTTCTCAGATAAAGATCCGCCGACCACGAAAAATGATCCGGCGCTTTCAAAACCCAGATAAACGACGCCAGGAATAAAATCAGGATCGGAAGATAAAGGAATAGATTTTTTCTGGATGTATGCATGAAATGTCCTCTTTCGTTATAAAATAAGCTGTTTTCTAACAGTAAGTATAGCGGAATTAAAAAATTTTTCAACTTCAATAGCAATTTGTTGGTGGACTTCGACGAACAAAAATAAGCGATAGTTTAAGAAAGAACGCAGTGCCCGGAACAAATCCGTCGGGACGGGAACACAGCAGAGCAAATTTCTCTTGACAGGTGGGGCAGCAGAGGGGACAATTGGGAAAAAGAAGTAGTTTGGTCAGATTTTGCAGGAGGGCAGAACTGGACATCTGGTTTGCGATTGCCTTGGGCAAGACTTCTGTAGAATGGGAGGGTTTCTTTTCATGATTCAGAAAACGAACGTCTGGAAAACAGCAGTGTGGTTGCTGCTTACAATTTCGATGATGATAAGCTCTGTACCGATGACGGCAGCAGCGGCAGAGCCTGCGGCGCAGGCGGAAAGTACAGAAACCTCTGACTACGGTGCGCCGGCATATGGGACGAAAGCGGCGAACCTGCATCGACTCACCTCACAGGAGCAGGTACAGACGGTTTCCAAAGCGCTGCAGCCAGTCGCAGATGTGGTCGGCGTCATGACGAAATCTCATAACGTATCCGTGATCAATTACAGTGATGTAGACGAACTCGGACTGATCCGCCGGTCGGACGCAAGCGGCGTGGTGCTGGTGATGGATGGCAGAAGAATTTATATTGCGACAGCAGCGCATTGCTTAAAACATAACCATACAGAAGTGATTCTGCCGGACGGAACAAGATGCAGCGCTGCTGTGCTGTATCGCAGCACCGAGACAGACACAGGATTTCTGACGGTGGAATACAGCCAGCTGCCGGAGGAAGTGCTGGGCGGGATTACCCCGGCAGCCGGAGCGGACGCGTCCGCGCTTGGAATGAAAACAGGCGACGCACTTGTTGCCGTGAGCTCTCTGGACAGCCCGAGTTCTGCCAGCTGTATCGGCGTTCTGGATCAGCTGTCCGTCATCTATCCGAACAATCCGGGTCAGAATGTGCTGCAGTTTTATTCGGAAACGAGTTACGGTTCAAGCGGCGGCGCGGTTTATACGCAGAATGGGATTTGGGTTGGAAGTATTTCAGGCGGTGATACCTACGGCACCTGCTGGGCAGTTCCCTATGGGACGATTTTGACAGAATTTCAGAAGTGTCTGATTGAACTGGCAGCGCAGGACGCAGGGCAGTAGAGGAGATCCAGCGCATGCTTTTTTCTGTGTTATGCCAATAGCGCAGTAGAAATGCAGACAGGAGGAATATTAAGGTTATGACAGCAGATTTGTATTATGAGACTGCAAGGAAGCTGGTTTTAAAGGACGGAAGAGAGGTTTTTGTGCGGCAGCTGAATGCTGGAGACGCAGAAGCTATGCTGGTTTACTTACAGAAAACAGCGCAGGAAACTCATTTTCTGATGCGTCTTCCGGAGGAAGCGGTTTATACCCTGGAGAACGAGCGAAAAATTCTGCAGAATACGAGAGAATCAAAGCAGACCTTTATGCTGGGAGCACTGACTCAGGATGGAAGTGTTGTTGGAAATGTGGGTATATTTCCCATCGGGGAACGGTTTAAGGTGCGCCATCGGGCGAGCCTTGGAATTGCAGTAGTTCAGGAATACTGGAATACCGGTCTGGGAACGGTGCTCATAAACGGCGCGATTGATCTGGCGCGCAAGGCTGGCTATGAACAGCTGGAGCTCGGCGTATTTTCGGACAACAGCAGTGCACTCCATTTATATCAGAAGCTGGGATTTCAGGAGGTTGGCAGGATGCCCAATGCCTTCAAGCTACCGGACGGAAGCTATGCGGGCGAAATTATGATGGTGCTGCCCTTCACAAATGCTTCCTGATGTAAAAAAGTTACAGTTCACCCGCGCCATTCGCCAAAACGCCTCTGCGAGGCTTTCCGCTGCTACGCAGCTCCTTTTGCTCATAGAATGGCGCTCCCTTCGTAGCTTCTCGTGCACAGATTCTCATGCGAGCATGGAATCTGTACCCGGGAAGCTACGAGTGAACTGTAAAAAAATAAAAATACCCATTGACTTTTTCGGATTTTTTTGATATTATGATCAAGCAGTCGCGAAGAGCGACAAACAATTATGGGGTCTTAGCTCAGCTGGGAGAGCATCTGCCTTACAAGCAGAGGGTCATAGGTTCGAGCCCTATAGGCCCCATATATATTTGTGGCGAGATAGCTCAGTTGGCTAGAGCATGCGGTTCATACCCGCAGTGTCGAGGGTTCGAATCCCCCTCTCGCTATGGTGGAACGCTTCGGAGAGATCCGGTCTGTCCTGGCACTGTCGAATGATGTTTATCCAGTTCGACCTGCGGACAG
>JABLTO010207369.1_pt1 | contig 13799 bp, 9 predicted proteins | sample 7160091 | NCBI WGS metagenome assembly JABLTO01 (sample SAMN14651225, study PRJNA627086) | human gut metagenome | isolation source: feces | host: Homo sapiens
AAGAACGGCAAACGCTTTGCTTTGCCGGAGGTGAGAGAAATGAAATGTGTTTACTGCGGCTGCGAGGTGCTTAAAGTTATCGATTCCAGACCCGTGGACGAAACAAACGCAATCCGGCGGCGCCGGGAGTGCGCCAAATGCGGCAGAAGATTCACCACATACGAAACGGTGGAAACAATGCCTTTGCTCGTGGTAAAAAACAGCGGAAACAGGCAGCAGTTCGACCCGGTAAAGCTCAAAAACGGAATCATAAAGTCCTGTGAAAAGCGCCCCGTATCCGCCGAAAAAATCGACAGACTGGTGGAGGACATTCAAAAACAGCTTTACAACACGCTGAAATCGGAAATTTCCAGCAAGGAAATAGGCGAGCTTGTTATGGACGGGCTCAAAAAGATAGACGAGGTTGCTTACATCAGATTTGCGTCTGTTTACAGACAATTTAAGGACAGCAACACCTTTTTTGAAGAAATGAAAAAGATTTTCGACGAAAAAGAACACAAGGAGAGTTGATTTTATTCGATGATAGCCGACGATTTGTTGTTTACATACAGAAAATATCCTCTTATGCGGGCGCAGGATTTTGTAAAAATGCTCTATCAGGGCGAGTACGGCGGCGCGCACGGAAACAACGACGACCTTGCGGCGGCAGATTCTTTGAAAAAGGAAATCAAAAGCATGAAGCCCGTTTCCTTCAAGGAGGAGCTTGTCGAGGATATTTCCGCAAATTTTGCCCGCGTCAACCTGAGACCTTTCGTCGCGTCGGGTAAAAATGTCGAGACGCTGCGGGAAATGTTCGTCAAAAGCCGCGCAAAAAGCGCAAGCCGCGAAAGACTTGACAGAAAGCTGGAAATTTTTACCGAGCAGTGCTGCGTCAGAAAAATCGATTTGCCTTATTTGACTGTTAAAAAATTCGTAAACGAATACAAAGCGGCGGACTATCCCGTAGAGAGTCACTCGATGACTTACAGATTGAATTATTTTCCCGCGTACAGGGTGGTGCGAAGAGATTTTTTCGGTTTGTTCGATATTATCGACAGCATAAATTCGCTGCTCAAAGCGCAGACCAATCTGATTGTCGCAATCGACGGTATGAGCGGCAGCGGCAAGACGTACACTGCGGAAAAACTGAAAGAATATTTCGACTGCAACATTATTCATACCGACGATTTCTTTTTGCCGTCAAATATGAGAACGCCCGAACGACTGTCGAAAATAGGGGGCAATATCCATTTTGAAAGACTTGCGCCGCTTTTAAAAAGCATAAAGAAGGGCGACGCGCCCGTTTTCGACAGATACGACTGCAAAACAGATTCTTTTGAAAAGGCGGAAATGCCGCCAAAGCGTCTTACGATTGTCGAAGGGTGTTACAGCCTGCATCAATCGCTTATAAACTGCTATGACGGCGCGGCGCTGTTCAAGGTAAACGGCGACGTGCAGTTGAAAAGGATACTTGACAGAAGCGGCGCGGAAATGCTGAAAAGATACCGCGAAGAGTGGATACCTATGGAAAACAGGTATTTTGAAGCAGTAAATCTTGCGCAGCTGCCGGTAAAGGTAGTTGACACGTCCGACAGAAAAATTTTAAAAACGGATTTCTGAACCTGTGAAAACCTCCCGAAAAATATTTTCGGGAGGTTTTTTTGTTTGACATAAAAAGCCGTTGATATTAATATAGTTGCATTAGCAACAGTTGCGTGTGCAACTAAAAGGTGCGATATGGCAAATTTGATGAGAATGATAAACGAAATTTACCGTTGCGGCGCTCTTTACCGCACCGTCAGACTTGAAAGCGACGGATTAAACGGGTTGCAGACGGCGTTTTTGATGAATATCTGCTCGAACGAAGGAACAACGCAGGAGAAAATCGCGCGTTCTTTGTACATACACAAAAGCACCGTTACCCGACAGCTTGCGGCTCTCGAAGAAAAGGGGTATATCGAAAGGCGCGTGGACGAAAACGACAAACGCAATATGTTGGTTTTTCCCACGGAAAAGGCAAAGGAAATTCTGCCGAAAATCAAGCTCGTATTCAGGGAGTGGAGGGAATATTTGACGGAGGAGCTTACCGAGGAAGAAAAACGGAATATGGAAGGAATACTGACAAAGCTTGCCGACAGAGCTAAAAAATCGGTTTCGTCAACGGAGGCGGACGTACAATGATTACGCTCGGACATTACTTGAAACCGTATTCGAAGCGCATAGCGTTGGGTACGGTCATAAAAATCGTGGGAACAATAACCGAACTTTTTTTGCCTTGGATTTTGTCCTATATGATTGACGAAGTCGCGCCCGAGAAAAACGTCGCGCGTATTTTTCTGTGGGGAGCCGTTATGCTTGCCTGCGCGGTGGTTGCGCTTTTGGGAAACATAACGGCAAACCGCATGGCGTCAAAGGTGGCGCGCGACACAACGGAAAGTATGCGTTTCGATTTGTTTGACAAAACGCTCAACCTGTCGGCAAGACAGACGGACGGGTTTGCCATGCCCTCCCTTGTGTCAAGACTTTCGTCGGACACTTACAACGTGCACAATATGATAGGTATGATACAGCGGCTGGGTATACGCGCGCCTATGCTGCTGATTGGCGGGATTGTCGTGACTTTCATGGTCGAACCCGTGCTGGCGCTGGTTTTGCTGGCGACAATGCCTTTTCTTGTGCTGCTTGCCGTGCTCGTGGCTAAAAAAGGGACTTCTCTCTATACCAAACTGCAAAAAACAGTGGATACCATGGTGCGCAAAATTCGCGACATTTACAGCGGAATAAGGGTAATAAAGGCGTTATCCCGCACGGAATACGAAAAAAAGAGCTTTGAAACAATAAACAAAAATGTTTCGTCAAGCGAGACAAGAGCGGGACTTACCACAGGTGTGACCAATCCGATAATGAATTTGTTTCTCAATCTCGGTATGACTGCGGTCATCCTTGTCGGAGCCTATCGCGTGAGCGCGGGACTGACAAAGGCGGGGCAGATAATAGCGTTTATGACATATTTCACTCTCATGCTCAACGCAGTGATTTCCGTCGGGAGAATTTTCGTTATGTATTCAAAGGGCATTGCTTCTTCAAGACGCATTTGCGAGGTGCTCAACGCGCCCGCGGACCTTTTGACCGAAGAAATCGACCTCGAAGGGAGTTCGGAAGCGGATTCGGACCGAGCGCAAATCCGCTTTGAACACGTAAGCTTTTCTTACGACGGCGGCAAGGTACTTGACGACGTATCCTTTTCAATCGGCAAGGGCGAAACCTTCGGTATCATCGGAGCTACCGGCAGCGGCAAAACTACAATCATAATGCTTATGATGAGATTTTACGATGCGGACGAAGGCAATATCTACATTGACGGGAGAGATATACGTACTTTTGACAAAAAGGAGTTGCGCAGGCGCTTCGGCGTGGTTTTTCAGAATGATTTTCTCTTTTCGGACACGGTAAGAAACAATGTCGATTTCCACAGAGGGATTTCCGACGGGGAATTGGAAAAAGCGCTTAAATTTGCACAGGCGGACTTTGTATTCGGAAACGACGAGGGATTAAATTACGGACTTGCCGCAAAGGGAGCCAATTTCAGCGGCGGTCAAAAGCAACGGCTGCTTGTCGCGCGCGCCTTGTCGGGCGAAAAGGACGTAATAGTGCTGGACGACTCTTCAAGCGCGCTTGACTACAAGACGGACGCCGCATTGAGGAAGGCTCTCAAAGAAAATTTTTCAGACAGAACTATAATAATGATTGCCCAACGAATAAGCTCGGTAAGACACGCCGACAAAATTCTCGTCCTTGACGACGGCAAAGCGGCGGGGCTTGGCAGCGACGAAGAGCTGCGCGAAAGCTGTCCGCTTTACGGAGAAATTCTGCGTTCGCAAGGAGGCTGCTCAGATGAATAAAGCTCCGACTGCGAGAAAAAGAAAAAGCGCCGTTTTGCTGCGCATGGGAAAATATTTTGGGCGGCATAAGCTGTTGGTTGCGCTGGCGTTTTTTCTGACAATCGCAAGCAACCTTCTCGCGCTTTTGGGACCTTATCTATCGGGCTGCGCAATCAACGCGATAGACACGCCCGACGGCATAGTGGATTTTGACAGCGTATTTTTTTACTGCGCGCTTATGGCTCTTTTTTACATAGCTTCGGCTGCAATGTCCTATCTTTTGAGCGTGGTTATGATAAAGCTGAGCCAAAAAATAGTCAGGCAAATGAGGCGCGACGTTTTCAACAAGCTTATGAGCCTGCCCGTAGGCTTTTTCGACAAGTTGCAGGCGGGCGACCTGATAAACCGAATTTCTTACGATATCGACACGGTGAACGCTTCGCTTTCCAACGACATAATTCAGATTTCCACGGGTGTCATTACCGTCGTCGGTTCTTTCATAAGTATGCTTGTTATTTCACCCGTTCTGCTGTCGGTATTTGTCGTAACCATTCCCGTATCGGTGATTTTTACGATAAAAAAGAGCAAATCCTTGCAGCCGTATTTCCGCGCAAGGTCGGGAAAGCTTGCGGGGCTTAACGGTTATGCGGAAGAAATGCTGTCGGGAGTAAAAACAATCAGAGCTTACGGCAGGGAGAAAAAAATTTCCGAGCAGTTTGCCGAAAGAAACACCGACGCGTCGGACGCCTATTACAACGCGGATTACCACAGTTGCAGCGTCGGACCTGCCGTCAACTTTATCAACAACCTGTCAATGGTGCTGATAAGCTCGGCAGGAGCGCTTTTGTATATGGCAAACAAGGTGGCGGTAGGCGACATAGGCTCGATGATTATGTATTCGAGAAAGTTTGCCGGACCAATCAACGAATTTGCCAATATTACAACCGAAATTCAGTCGGCGGTTGCAGCCGCAGAGAGGATTTTCAATCTGCTCGACAAGGAAAGCGAGCCTGAGGACGCGCCCGACGCAACCGCGCTTGTCGACGCTGTCGGCGACGTGGAGTTTAAAAACGTGGAATTCGGTTATCTTGAAGGGGCGCCCGTGTTGAAAAATCTTTCTTTCAGGGCGGAGCACTGTCAGACTGTTGCCATAGTCGGACCTACCGGCGCGGGCAAAACCACGCTCGTCAATCTGCTAATGCGTTTTTACGACGCTTGGGGAGGCGAAATTCTTATTGACGGAAAAGCCGTCTCTTCATATACGCGCGACAGTCTGCGCGGCGCGTTTACCATGGTGCTTCAAGATACGTGGCTTTTCGACGGCACGGTTTTTGAAAATATAGCCTACGGCAGACCTGGAGCAACCCTCGACGACGTTCGGCGCGTCGCGCGGGCGGCTAATGTGGCGGATTACATAGAGTCGCTTCCCGACGGATACTGTTCGACGGTGGAGGACGGCGGGTTCAATCTGTCAAAGGGGCAAAAGCAGCTTATGACTATCGCGCGGGCGATGCTGTCCGACGCAAAAATGCTCATACTCGACGAGGCTACAAGCAATGTGGATACACGCACCGAGCTTAAAATCCGAGACGCCATGCTCAAGCTGATGGAGGGACGCACTTGCTTCGTAATAGCGCACCGCCTGTCTACAATCGTAGACGCCGACCTTATACTTGTTGTCAAAGACGGCGACGTGGTGGAGCGCGGAAAGCACGCCGAGCTGTTGGCAAAAAACGGCTTTTACGCGGAAATATACCGCTCGCAATTTTCGTAAGAAAAACGGCAGACAATTTGTCTGCCGTTTGTCAGTATCGATTTTGCCGCAATTGCCGATTTAATTTATCTGAATTTTCTCTTTCACAATGGTTTTTTGTCGAGAAAAATTTTCTGCCGCGGCGTCATTCCGTTTTTTCGTTTTCGGGAGCTTCGGTTGCGGTTGCGTCGCATTCGCTTTCCGCAGCTTCTCCGTCTTTTTCCGAGGACAGCTCCTGCGAAATATCCACAGCTCCGCTTGAAGTAAGAGAAATTATCGAATCCTCCGATTTGTCCTCCTTTGTGTTGGGGATTATCAGATTAAGCACGATTGCCACGACTGTGGCGATTGCAAGAGGAGACAGCTCAACCTGACCAATCATTATTTTGAGTCCCGATTCGCCGGTAATGTCGCCCGCAAGGCTCATCGCTCCGAGTCCCAAACCTATTGCAAGCGTGGTGGAGACGACAATCATATTCTTGGAATTTGAAAAATCGACTTTCGCGTCTACCAGCGCTCTGAGACCGCTTGCGCTTATCATACCGAACAGCACTATGGACGCGCCGCCTATAACCGCGCTCGGTATAGTGGCGAGAAACTCGCCGAAGGGCACGAAAAGACCTGCCACAACAGCCATGCAAGCCGCCCAAAAAATGTTTTTGGGGTTGTAATTTTTTGTTATGGCAAGCACGGCGGTATTTTCACCGTACGTAGTGTTTGCGGGACCTCCGAGCAAAGCGCTTGCGATGGTTGCGACGCCGTCGCCGAGAACGGTGCGGTGCAATCCCGGGTCTTTCATGAAGTCCTTGCCGCATACGGTGCTGTTGGCGTTGATGTCTCCCAAGTGCTCCATAAACGTAACGATTGCCAAGGGCACGAGCATAAGGATAGCCGAAACAAGCTGACTTCCGTCTATGTTGCCCAAGCCTTCCTTACCCCAAAAGCCCCAGATTTCTCCTGCCTGTTGAAAAATGACTATGTCGCCGGAAAATTGTCCTTTGAAAGAGACCAATCCTATGCAGGCGGAGTAAACGTAACCCACGACAAAACCGAGCAGGATGGGTATAACTTTAAGAAAGCTTTTGGGCTTGGCGTAAGCGTTGAAGCCTATTATGGTCAGCGCGGTGACGATTGCCGCCGTCCATTGCTTCCAACCCTCGCCGCCGCCGTAAAAACCGATTTCGAGATAATTCCCGAAAATATTGTTCCAAAACATTTTGGGCGCGAGTATCATACCGACGAGTATGACGACGGGTCCTACGACAATGGGGGGAAACAGCTTTTTGATTTTTTCTACGCCGACGGATTTTATTACGACGGACAGAATTACGTAAACAAGACCTGCGCAGACAAGAGCTATCATAACGCAAGCCATGGATTGATTCCATTCCGACGAGCCGATGTCACCGACAACAATCGCGCACAGTCCGGGCAGAAATGCAAAGCTTGAGCCGAGAAAAACCGGCACCTTCTTTTTGGTGAGAAAGTAAAAAATAATGGTTCCGATACCCGCCGCAAGCAGCGCAATCGAAATGCTCATGCCGGCGAGAATAGGCACGAGTATTGTCGCACCGAGCATGGCAAACATATGCTGAAAGCTTAAAACGACGTTTTTGGCGGTTTCGCGCCCGTTTTTCCGTTTCGTTGGTTTGGTTTGTTCCATGTGAGAATTACCTCCTAAAAAATTTGGCTTAAGTAAAGAGGCTTAAAAAGCCTTAAAAAAATTCCCTACGGTTTAAGCAGGGAATTTTATTGTTAAAGGATTATTCGGGTTTTACGTCCTCGACGCTTGCGGGAGCTTTTTTGGTTGTTCTTTTAGGCTTTGCGGGAGTCTCTTCGGTCGCGGAAGCGGCGCCGTTTTCAGCGGTCGCTTCTTCTTTGGCTTTGGAAGAGCTCTTTTTCGTCTTGGGTGCAGCCGCTTCGTCAGCAGTCTTTTTTGCGGAGGCTTTTTTTGCGGGCGCTTTGGCAGGTGCTTTTTTGGCTGCCGCCGCTTCTTCCTTTGCTTTTCTCGCCGCGCTTCTTTCCTGTTTCAACGCCTCTTCTTCGGCGGCTTTTCTCGCCGCTGCGGCGCGCTGCTCTGCCTGTTTGAGGGTTTTCGCGTCCGCCTTGACGACGATGATGCCTTGTTTCAACTGATGGAGCGCTTTTCCTATCTGCGCCTTTTTGTGGTTGGCTGCGTTTTTGTGAATAACGCCTTTGACAGCGGCGTTGTCTATCATCGAAGATGTTTTAGGGAGAAGCGATTCCGCAAGCTCTACATTGTTTTCGGCTATGGCGGCGTTGAACTTTTTAACCGCCGTGTTCATCTGAGAACGAACCATTTTGTTTTCAAGCCTTTTTTTGTCGGATACTAAAACTCTCTTTTTAGCTGATTTAATGTTAGGCATAATAAAAAACACTCCTTGTGTCTGTACTTTAAAATTCGCTTTGATTATATTATCACACATCCGAAATATATGCAACGGTTTTAACCCTTTTTTATTAAAAAATTGTATATAGAAAAGCTGTTTTTTCATATAATAGAGCATTGAAAAATCGGAAGGAAAAGAAAAATGAAAGGAAGCATTTTGGTGATGGACAGCGGCGCGGGCGGCATAAGCACGCTTAAAGTTTTGAGAAAGATTTTGCCTTACGAGGACTACATATACTTTGCGGACAACAAGAATATGCCGTACGGGAACAAAAGCCGAGCCTTTCTCGCCGAAAACGCAATTGCAATAATAAAAAAGGTTTCGGAGGATTATGCGCTCAAAATGGCGGTGCTTGCCTGCAACACTCTGACGGGCGCGGCGGTAAAAATTTTGAGAGAGGAGTTTACCTCCCTGCCGATAGTGGGAATGGAGCCGGCTTACAAGCCCGCGGGCGAAAAGGGCGGCAAAACGGCGGTGCTCTGTACGGCGGTTACGGGAGAAAACCTTTTGCAAAGCAGCAAGCTGTACGGACTTGACGCGAAAACAATCGTTTTGCCCGACCTTGCGCTTTTAATCGAATACGGCGCTCCCGACGAGGAAATAACTTCTTACGTAAAAAGGTACGTTTCCGACGGGGAATTTTCCAACATAGTGCTCGGATGTACGCATTACTGTCTCAAACGCGGGCTGTTTGAAAAAATGTTTCCCTCCGCCGCGGTTTTCGACGGAAACGAGGGGGTCGCCCGGCGAGTCAGGGATTTGCTTCAAAAAAACAACTCGATAAACGACAGACATTTTGTGCCGAGCACCGTGCTTGTTTTGAGCAGACCCGAGCGCTCTGAAATAAACAGATACGTCAGATTGCTGCGCGCGCCTGAGAGGTAAAACCGAATTGATTTCCATGCGTCCGTACAGAGCGAAAACAAAATTCATAAATTTTGCCCGAAATTCCTTAAAAAGTATTGAATAAATTTTGATTTTGTTGTACAATGCACACATAACCATTTCAAAGAGGTAATCACTATGGCAGGAATTTCAGCAAAAAACATTCGCAACATAGCTCTTTTGGGACACGGCGGTGAAGGAAAGACTACGCTGGCCGAAGCCATATTGTTTAATGCAAAGGCAATAGACAGGCAGGGAAGAGTAGACGACGGCAATACCACGATGGATTTCGACCCCGAAGAAATAGGAAAGAAGATTTCCATAAGTCTGGCAACGGCAAACGCAACCTTCAAGGGCGTCAAGCTCAATCTTATAGACGTTCCCGGATTTTTCGACTTTGAAGGCGAGTTCGTGCAGGCCATGACGGTTGCCGACTGCGCGCTGGTGGTCACGGGTCCCGGGGGCACGCTGCCGGTAGGCACCGAAAAAGCTTTGGACTACTGCGTGGCGCACAAAGTTCCCACCATGATTTTCATCAACGGAATGGACAAGGAAAACGCCAATTATTGGGACACGGTAAACGCCGTTTCGCAGAAATATTCGACTAAGATAGTTCCGCTTATGATTCCTCTTATGGAAAACGGAAAGATGACGGGCTACGCCAATGTGCTCGAAGGGCTGTTTTACAAGGTTGGCGCGCACGGCGAAAACGGGCAGCCCTTGCCCGATTCCCTGAAATCCAAGTATGACGAACTCAAAGGCGTCGTTATGGAAAAGGCAGCCGAGAGCGACGAAGAGCTTCTTATGAAATTTTTCGACAGCGGAGAGCTTTCCGCTGAAGAAATGGTCAAGGGCATGAAACAGGGCGTGAAAGAGGGCGCCGCGATAGGAGTGTTCGGCGGCAGTGCGCTTGCCAATTTCGGCGTGTTCAATCTTATGAACAATCTCATTTCCATGATGCCCTCCGCGGCGGAAGCCAAGCCCGTCGTCGCTTTTGACGAAAACGACAAGCCGACAGAGCTTAAACCCGACGAAAACGCTCCCGTTGTGATTCGCATATTCAAAACAATTGCCGACCCGTTTGTGGGAAGGCTGAGTCTGTTCAAGGTCGTATCCGGTACGCTCAAAAGCGGACTTACCCTCAAAAACGCCTCCAAGGACAGCGAGGAAAAAATCAGTTCGATTTATTTCTTGAAAGGCAAAAAACAGGAGACGGTGGACGCCGCCTGCGCGGGAGACATAGGCGCTTTGGCAAAGCTGTCCAATGCGACGACGGGAGACACTTTGAGCGAGGGCAGGGAGCTTCGTCTGCCTCCGATAGAACTGCCCAAGCCCGTGCTTTCCATGGCGGTCTACGCCGCAAAGAAGGGCGACGAGGACAAAATTTTCGGCGGACTCAACCGCCTCAAAGACGAGGACATTTCCTTTACCGTTACCAAAAACGCGGAAACAAACGAAATGCTTTTGAGCGGCGTGGGCGAAACTCAGCTTGAAATTCTGTGCAGAAAGCTCAAAAACAAATTCGGAGTCGAGGCTGTGCTCAAAGAGCCCCGCATCGCTTACAGGGAAACAATCAAGAAAATGGCGGAGGCCGAAGGCAAGCACAAAAAGCAGTCGGGCGGCGCGGGACAGTTCGGTCAGTGCAGCGTGCGTTTCGAGCCGGGCGCGGCGGACGGACAGTTCGAGTTTGTGGACGCGGTTGTCGGAGGAGCCGTTCCGAGGCAGTTTATCCCTGCGGTTGAAAAGGGACTGCGCGAGGCAATCAAGGAAGGCGTGCTTGCGGGCTATCCCATGGTAGACTTGAAATGCACCCTGTTCGACGGCAAATCCCACCCGGTTGACAGCAAGGAAGTAGCTTTCGTCTCTGCGGCAAAGCTTGCCTACGCCGAAGGCGTTGCAAAGGCGGCTCCCGCAATACTCGAACCCATTTATCAGCTCAAAATCACTGTTCCCGAGAGTTTCATGGGCGACATTTTGGGAGACATGAACAAGCGCCGCGGCAGAATACTCGGTATGGAGATGGTGGACGGAAAGCAGGTAATCAACGCCGAATGCCCTTTGGCTGAGGTGCTCAAATACGCGACGGATTTGAGAAGCATGACTCAGGGGCGCGGCAGCTATGAGATGGAATTTGTCCGCTACGAGGAGGTGCCGGCAACGCAGGTGCCCAAAATCATAGAGGACGCCAAAAAACAGGCTGCCGAAAAAGAATAAAATCTAAATTACAAAAACGGTCAAATTTTTTGACCGTTTTTTTCAAAACCTCTTTTCGCAAGGAAGTTTTTGTGATATAATTAAACCGTGCCCTACGGGAGCAATGTTTTGTAGGCGTAAATTGGGCAACGGTAAAGCTGCCGTTTGCGGCGGCAAAAGAGATTTTATTTTTAATTGACGAATCAAAGCAGAGAGGCTCGCATGATATACAGAAATTACAATTTTACCGAAACGGTCAAAAAGGCTCTCAATATCGCGGAAAGGATAACCGTAAAGGCGGAAAACAGCAGTATCGATACTCCTTACGTCGTATACGGACTTTTGAGCGTGGACTGTGTTTCCAAAACAACACTCAACAGTTTCGGCATTTATACTCACAATTTTATTTTGACTTCCGACAAAATGGCGAGGCAGTTACTCGATTTTTCGCCGCCTACAATCTTGGTGTTCGACCAGTCGAAAGCTCTTGCCAGGCAGGCGGACAGCAATTATATCGGTGCAGAGCATATTCTGCTTGCTGTTCTTTTGTCCGATAACAATGCGGTACGTATTTTGAAGCACCTTGGCGTAGACATGAAAAAGCTTTTGATAAAAGCCGCGCAGGACGCCAATCTCATGCAGTTTATTTCTGACAGAACAGGTCTCGAAGCGCCCGAGGAGGAAAAGTCCGAGGAAGAAGAAAACGGCGATTTGGGCGAGCTTGCCAAGTTCGGCACGGACATAACAAAAAAAGCGAGGGAAAACAAGCTGGACCCGGTCGTCGGCAGGCAGGAGGAAATAGAAAGGATAATTCAGATTTTGTCCCGCCGCACCAAAAACAATCCTGTGTTGATCGGGGAGCCGGGCGTTGGCAAGTCTGCGGTTGTGGACGGACTTGCCGAAGCGATAGTAAACGGAAACGTCCCGTCTCTGTTGGAGGGAAAGACGGTGTTTTCTCTTGATTTGGCGGGATTGCTTGCAGGCACGAAATATCGCGGCGATTTTGAGCAGAGGCTGAAAAACGCGATAGATTTTATAACGAAAAACGGTAAAATAATTTTGTTTATCGACGAAATTCACAATCTTGTCGGCGCGGGCAGCACAAGCGAGGGAAAAATGGATGCTGCCGAAATTCTTAAACCGCTTTTGGCGCGCGGCGAATTGCAGACAATCGGCGCAACGACCGTTGACGAATACAGAAAATATATCGAAAAGGAGCCCGCGTTGGAAAGGCGCTTTCAGCCTGTCATGGTAGAGCAGCCCACGGCGGACGAGACGGTTAAAATACTCGAAGGTCTAAGAGAAAAATATGAGGAGCATCATCGGGTAACAATTTCCGACGAAGCGATAAGAGCGGCGGCGAAGCTGTCGGACCGTTACATTTCCGACAGGTTTCTTCCCGACAAGGCGATTGACCTGATTGACGAGGCGGCGAGCAAGGCAAAGCTCAAAACCTTTGTAATTCCTCCCGAATTGAGAGAGCTCGAGGACGAGCTGCACGAGCTTGAAAAGGAAAAGAACAAAGCCAAGCTTTCCGACGATTTCAATACCGCTCAGCGCTGCAAGGACAGAATAGAGGAATTAAACGACAAAATAATCGTTCTTAAACAGCAGGTGCAGGACAACTACGCCAAAGAACGCCCCACGATAGGCGAGGAGGACATTGCGGAAATCGTTTCCAAATGGACTTCCATACCGGTAGTCAAGCTCAACGAGAGCGAAGCGCAAAGGCTTTTAAATTTGGAAAAAACATTGCACGAGCGCGTGGTGGGGCAGGACGAAGCGGTCAAAGCCGTCGCCCGTTCGATAAGACGGGCGCGCGCGGGTATAAACGACCCCAAACGTCCGATAGGCAGCTTTATTTTCGTGGGACCTACCGGCGTGGGAAAAACCGAGCTTACCAAGGCTCTGGCGGAAGCCCTTTTCGGCGACGAAAACCTGCTAATCACGCTGGATATGAGCGAATATATGGAAAAGCACACCACAAGCAAGCTTGTCGGAGCGCCTCCCGGATACGTCGGTTTCGACGAAGCGGGGCAGCTTACCGAAAAGGTGCGCAGAAAGCCCTATTCCGTAGTGCTGTTCGACGAGATAGAAAAAGCGCATCCCGACGTGTTCAATATGCTTTTGCAGATTCTCGACGAGGGCAGACTTACCGACAGCCGCGGAAGGGTAGTCAGTTTCAAAAACACCGTCATCGTCATGACGAGCAACGTCGGCGCGTCTCAGATTTCGGGAAATATGCGTCTCGGTTTCGGCGGAGGCGCCGACGCGGAGTCGGAATACGACAAGATGCGCGACAAGCTTACGGAGGAGCTGAAAAAGAGCTTTAAGCCTGAGTTTCTTAACAGGGTGGACGATATTATTGTTTTCCACAAGCTTGACAAAGACGCCACAAGAAGAATCGCCGAAATTTTTACCGCGGGGCTTACTTCGAGGCTTGCCGAAAAGGATATTAAAATAGTCTTTACCGAACAGGCGCTCGACCTGCTCGCCGGGCAGGGGTTTGACAAGGAATACGGCGCGCGTCCGCTAAAAAGAGTCATTCAGCGTCTTGTTGAGGACAAGCTGAGCGAGGCTTTGCTGGAAGTAAAAATAACGCGCGGAGACCGTATAAAAATCGACGCCTCCAACGGCAAAATTCAATTCAAAAAATAACTTTTACTGTTTGTAGAAGTAATAAGCATAAAGGAGAAA
>JABLTO010062649.1_pt1 | contig 13794 bp, 9 predicted proteins | sample 7160091 | NCBI WGS metagenome assembly JABLTO01 (sample SAMN14651225, study PRJNA627086) | human gut metagenome | isolation source: feces | host: Homo sapiens
CTAAATCAAAAAAAGAAGTATATAAATTTAAAAAATAACTTGTTAAATGTATCTAGACAAAATGAAAGGAACAACCTATTTGATTGTTCCTTTAAGCTTATTTTCTATTGAATTTTTAGGTTGCCCCCTAAAGTGCCCCCCTAATTTTCAACAGTGTTTTCTTAAAACCCCTAAAGTTGTCCCCTAAATAATTTGGCTTTCCCCCTAAATTATTTGGTTACCCTGGTATTACCCAAATGGATTCGGTTTTATATACTATTATTGAGCCATTTTTTCCAAACGAGCACGACGTTTTTGTGCATCAGCTTGACATTTAGCCATTAATTGTTCTGCATGTTCTGGATTTACTTTTAATAATTGAGAGAATCTGTTTTCACCTAATAAGTAATCTTTGAATCCATCGAAGTTAGGAGTCTTAGAATCTAATTGTAATGGATTCTTTCCTTCTTCTTCTAATCTTGGATCATATCTTAATAAGTTGAAATATCCACAATCAATTGCACGTTTTTGTTCAGCTTGATGATTTGCTAAACCACCTTTAATACCATGTGCTTGACATGGAGCATAAGCAATAATTAATGATGGTCCATCATAGCTTTCAGCTTCTTTCATTGCTTTAATTGTTTGTGCAGGATTTGCACCCATAGCAATTTGTGCAACATAAACATGACCATAAGCCATAGCGATTTGTGCTAAATCTTTCTTAGCTCCTGTTTTACCACCAGCTGTAAATTTAGCGATTGAACCAGCTTGAGATGATTTAGAAGACTGTCCACCTGTATTTGAATATACTTCAGTATCCAATACTAAAATATTAACATTTTCATTATTAGCGATAACATGATCTAATCCACCATAACCGATGTCATAAGCCCATCCATCTCCACCAACAATCCATTGAGATTTAGAAACTAAGTTACCTTTATTATCTAAAACTTCTTTAATCGCATCATTTGAAGATGCTTCAACTAATTTTAATAATTCTGGAACAATTGCTTTTTCTTCGCTTCTTTGTCCTTTTACAGATAAGTATTTTTCAATAGTTTCTTTTAATTCAGGTTCACAAGCATCTTTAGCTTCTTCCATTACTTGAATCATATGTGCTTCATTATAGTTTTGAGCTAATTTCATACCATAACCAAATTCAGCATTATCTTCAAATAATGAGTTACACCATGCTGGACCTTGACCATTTTTATCAGTTGTAAATGGTGTAGATGGTGTAGAACCAGAATAAATTGAACTACATCCTGTAGCATTTGCAATCATCATATCTGATCCAAATAATTGAGTTGCTAATCTATAATATGGAGTTTCTCCACATCCTGGACAAGCACCAGATACTTCAAAGTATGGTCTCTTGAATCCAACACCTTTTACAGTAGTTGTAGGATATTTATCATCACGATATTCTACTTCTTTATAGATGTAATCAGCTAATGGAGCATGATCTAATTCTTCATGAACATTAACCATTTTTAAAGCTTCACCTTTTTTATTTCCTAAACATTGTTCAACACATAAACCGCATCCAACACAGTTATCTGGTGAAACTTGAATTCTGTAAGATAATCCATCAACACCTTTACCCATAGGTTTTAAAACATCATTAGAGATATCTTCTGGTGCATTAGCGATTTCTTCATCAGTCATTAAGAATGCACGAATCGTAGCATGTGGACAAACCATAACACAGTTATTACATTGGATACAGTCATCTTTATTCCATTGAGGAACCATAGTCGCAATTCCACGTTTTTCCATATAAGCCATTCCAGATTTCATAGAACCATCTAATTTATCCATGAATGCTGAAACTGGTAAATCATTACCGTCTAAAGCATTAATTACAGAAACGAAATTATCAAAATGATCATCACCTGTTAATTTTTTAGTTTCTTGAATTTCTAAATCAGCCCATTTTGGATCAACTGTTACTTCTTCAATTGCATCTTTACCAGCATCAATTGCTTTGTAGTTTAATTGAACAATAGCATCACCTTTTTTACTATATGATTTTTTAGCCATTTCTTTCATATATTCAACAGCTTTATCAATTGGTAAAATTTGTGGATTTAATGCAAAGAATGCAGATTGTAAAATAGTATTTGTACGACGACCCATACCAATTTCCATAGCAATCTTATTAGCGTTAATAATATAGAATTTAGCATTCTTTGTAGCTAATTGTTTTTTTACTCTATTTGGTAAATAGTCAGCAACTTCTTCTTTAGAAAATTCTGTATTTAATAAGAATGAACCATTTTTCTTTAAGTTTTTCAACATATCATATTTTAATACATAGTTATCTAACGAACATGAGATAAAGTCTGCATTATTTACATAATATGTAGCACGAATTGGTGAAGCACCGAATCTTAAGTTAGAACGAGTTGTTCCACCTGCTTTTTTACTATCATAAGCAAAGTAAGCTTGAGAATATAAATCTGTATGATCTCCAATAATTTTAATAGAAGATTTATTAGCTGATACAGTACCATCTGATCCTAAACCATAGAATAGACATTCTGTATAATCACCAGTTACATTAAATTCTTCAGTTGGTAATGATAAATGAGTAACATCATCAACAATACCAATAGTAAAACTATTGAATGGATTATCAGAATTCAAATGATCATAAACAGCTTTAATTTGAGCAGGGTTTGTATCTTTAGAACCCATACCATAACGTCCACCAATTAAAACATCCGCATCTTTTACAACACTGCATACATCTAAGTATAATGGTTCACCAGCAGATCCTGGTTCTTTTGTACGATCTAATACCGCAATTTTCTTAGCTGAAGCAGGTAATACTTTTAATAAGTATTTTGCTGAGAATGGACGATATAAATGAACTTTAACTAAACCAACTTTTTCTCCAGATTTAGCCATTTCATCAATTGTATCTTTAATTGTTTCAGTAACAGAACCCATAGCGATAATAACTCTATCAGCATTTGGATCACCATAATAAGTAAATGGTGCATATTCTCTACCTGTTACTTCTGAGATTTTTTTCATGTAATCAGCAGCGATTTCTACAACTGCATCGATATGTTTATTTTGAGCTTCTCTACCTTGGAAGTAGATATCATCGTTTTCAGCTCCCCCACGTTCAATTGGGTTTGTATGAGGATTTAATGCATTTGCTTTAAATTTAGCTAAAGCTTCTTTATCTAATAAGCTTTCTAATACATCATAATCCATAACTTCTACTTTTTGAATTTCATGAGATGTTCTAAATCCATCAAAGAAGTGCATTACTGGAACAGACCCTTTAATTGCTGTTAAGTGAGCAACTCCTCCTAAATCCATTACTTCTTGTACTGAGTGTGAACAAATCATTGGAATACCTGTTTGACGACAAGCATACACATCTTGATGATCCCCAAAGATATTAAGTGAACGAGTTGCTAAAGCACGTGCAGCAACATGGAATACACCTGGTAAATTTTCACCAACAATTTTATAAAGGTTTGGGATCATTAATAACAATCCTTGAGATGCAGTAAATGTAGTTGCTAGAGCACCACCTTGTAAAGCCCCATGAACTGCACCTGCAGCACCTGCTTCTGATTGCATTTCAATAACATTCACAGGAGACCCAAAGATATTCTTCATTCCATTTGCAGCCCATGCTTCAGCATGTTCAGCCATTGGAGATGAAGGTGTGATTGGATAGATACTTGCTACTTCAGAAAATGCATATGCAACATGAGCAGCAGCTTGGTTCCCATCCATTGACAAATATTTCTTAGCCATAATTAAAAAATTCCTCCTTTTGCTTCTATTATTATACTACTTTCCAAACATTTTGACTACACGAATTCATGAATTCACTTACTATTTCTATCAAAAATAAAAAATAGGACCTTATAGTCCTACTAATTTTTACTTGTTATATACGCTGTCATTGCTCCAATAGCTATAAAAACTAAAGAAAAAAGATTGCTAAACTGTCCTATCGTTAATTGAATAGCTATCATCAAAGTAAGAGATTGACCCCAAAAAGCATAATATGTCAATATCGGTGTAAACAGCGTTCCAAGTAGATAGCATATCACTGAAATGATCCCAACTTTTTCGCTTCCATAACGTGCTATTTTTAAAACAATAAAACCTGTAAAATAACCTGTTAAAATATCAAAATATGAAAAGCTCCACCCTATTTGTAAACTAATAAAATCAAAAGCAATTGTTGAAAAAATAGCAATTACTGTACCAACAAAAAACATTTTTATATAATCACTCATTGATAAATGATAATCATTATTTTGATTAAAAAACTTTTTGGCCTCTTGCCTTTGTTTATATTCATTGTATTTTTCTTGTAAATTCATTATATCCCCCTAATTTATTATTCTTTCTTTTTTTGAATCTATCTTTTCTAAAACAAACGTTGCAACAAATCCACCAATCATTCCGCCCAAATGACCCACTAAAGAAATCGAAGGAACAGCCACCGAAATAAAAAGCATCAATACAACACTAGAAACAATTTGTTTAAACAAATAGCTATACACATCACCATATAAAACAGATAGTGCTAAAAGCGAACCAATAAGTCCAAAAATAACACCGGAAATACCACCCATCACACTATTTGTACCAATATTAAATAATAAAAATAACAAATAAGAAAATAATGTTGTCGAAATCATCGAAACTACAATAACGATAATATATTTTTTCTCTTTTAATATTTTTTCCATTAACATTCCTAAATTATATAAAGAATAAACATTACAAAAAATATGCATTAAACCAAAATGAATAAAATTAGCTGTAATCAATCGGTAATATTCATGATAGTAATAAACATACAAAGGATTAAAACCTCCAACTTGTATTCCTTGCATAGCAGACATTGATAAACCATATTTTAACGAAGTATACAGATATGTAATAACATTCACAGCCATCAAAAAGTATGTGATTTTATATATTTTATATTCTTGATTCATTCGTATCTCCTATAAATTCAAATATTGACATTTGATCAATATTAACTTCTTCTATATTTTCTTTTTTATTAAGTTCATAAATCATCTCAAAACTTGTATCTGAAACAATATTTTTTATATAAATCGGTACTGTTTTCATTTCTAGTAGTCTTTGATTTCCAAAACAATCATTATCAAGAACCAATGAAACAGTCCAATTATGATGCATATTATGCATGATTGTAAACCAAGTAGCACCACTATTTATTTTACTTGAAACAACAATTTGAAACATTGACAAAGCACATACATAACTATTTCTATCAATAGCATGAGTAACAGTAAATCTTTTAGCAGGATCAACAGCACTTAAAAAAACAACTTTCCCCATTCTAATACTCTTTTTATATTCTTGTATTTTATTTAGCATATTTTCACAAACAAAGCAAATTATTTGACTATGATGATGCAATCCATAATGAAAGGCTTCTTGATCAATTCCTTTACAATCATTAGAAATCAACCATTTATCTTCATTATTGATCTTATCAACAAGTCGTTTAACATATCCTTTTTCTTTTTTAGAAACTGTTTGCAATCCCGTAATAGAAATACCTTCAAATTTCACCGGTATTGTTCCTGCAATAAATAAGCAAAGGGGTGCACTCTTTTTCATTTTCTTGATTAGATTTTGAGGATACTCTTCATCATATTTAGTAATAATACGAATTCCTTGTTGTTCATATTCATGCAATTTTTTTAAAAAAAACTGTATCGATTTCATTCGTCGCACAATTTTATATGCACTATATTCAGAAATATCTAATATGTCCATTAATTCATCACTATTTAACCCAAAAAGACTGCTTGGACCATTTAACCCATGAACTTTTAAATTTTTTTCGACTTCCAACCACTCGTCACTTGTTAAAGCAGCTTCATCATATGCATATAAATCACATGTACATAACATCGTTGCCAAACTATTTAAATTCAACATTATTTTTTCCATAATACTCACCTTTATGATTATTATAGACCAATCTTAACATAAAAAAAAGCTATGATGATATTTCATCATAGCAATCATTAAAAGACAACAACTAATAACATTTTAAATCATTCTTTTCCATAGACTGCATGTGATAACCCAGCAGGCACTACAATTGACTCTCCTTCATGTAAAATATATTTTACACCATAGATTGTAATTTCTCCTTCACCATCCAAACAAGTCACAAAAGCATCTCCACCACTTTTATGAGAACTAATTTCTTCTCCTTTATCAAAAGAAAAAAATTACATTTAACGCTTCATTTTGTGCTAATGTTTTAGAAACACCTTGTCCTTTTTGATAAGCAACTTCTTCTTTTAATTTTAATACTTTTTGTTTATCAATATTTTTTAAAATATTCTTTCCTCCAATAATAATTTTTTACCATATTCCTATTTATTAATCATGAGATTTGCTCTTTTTTATAAATTTAATTACTTCATCAAGCATTTCTTCACAAAAGAACATAGGTCCACCATGATCTGCCTCTTTCATACGATAAAAAATAACTTCTTTATTTTTATCTTTTAAAGCCTTATAAAGTTTAACACTTTGTTTAAACGCAACTAAACGATCCTTTGTTCCATGAGCAATTAAAATAGGTGGAATATCACCATCTAAATATGTCATTGGACTTGTTTGGCGAGCGATATCTAAATATTCTAAAACATTTTTTCTTCCAATTAAATATCCTTCTGGACTATCGGGTTGTTGATGATTTTCTGTTGTTGGGAAACCATCTTCCATCGTAATATCAACCACACCATAAAAATCAATAATAGCACGTACTTCATTAGAATATTCAGAATATAAATTACCGTTAAATAATGGTAATTTACTTGTAAGTCCACTTACTAAAGCTACATGTCCACCTGATGAATCACCAAATAAAAAAACATTTTGTTCATCAATAAAATATTCTTCATGATGTTTTCTTAAAAAACGAATTGCTGTTTTGGTATCTTCTATTTGTGCTGGAAAAGGTGCTAAATCACTTTCACGATATTGTACAATAGCTACAACAAAACCTTGTTTACATAAATAATTAAGTTGTCCTACATGTTGATAAACATTTTGTTTATGCCAAGCAGACCCTTGAACATAGACAATTAGTGGATATTTTTCATTTTCCATTACCCTTTTACGAGGTACTAATATTTGTAAAACACGACTGATTCCATCAATATTCATATATTCAACATCAGGAATATACATAGTATCCATTTCTTGATCAGACATGATACGTGTTTGCATTCCCTCAATAAAAGTTTCATCTTCTATCATTTCTTCATACGTCATTTTATCATCTCCTAATTTTTATTATTTCACTAAAAAAAGAAAACTTCAATAATTGAATTTCACACAAATAAAAAGAGAGTAGTTTTCACTACCCTCCTTATAAACTATTTACCCATTTTTTCTTTAACAGCAGCTTGAGCAGCAGCTAAACGTGCTAATGGTACACGGTATGGAGAACATGAAACATAAGTTAAACCAATTCTATGACAGAATTCAACAGTTCTAGGATCTCCACCATGTTCACCACAGATACCTAATTTAATATCTGGACGAACTGGTTTAGCTTTATTAATAGCAATTTGCATTAATTGTCCAACACCATTTTCATCAATGTGAGCAAATGGATCAGATTCAAAGATGTTCTTAGTATAATATTCATTTAAGAATTTAGCAGCATCATCACGAGAGAATCCATAAGTCATTTGAGTTAAGTCATTTGTACCAAATGAGAAGAATTCAGCTTCTTTTGCGATTTCATCTGCAGTTAATGCAGCACGAGGAATTTCAATCATTGTACCAACTTTATATGGTAATTCAACACCTGCTTCTTCGATAATTGCATCAGCAGTTTTACATACGACATCTTTAACATATTTTAATTCTTTAATATCTCCAACTAATGGAATCATAATTTCAGGAACAACGTTTTGTCCTTCTTTATTAACAGCAATTGCAGCTTCAATAACAGCTCTTGTTTGCATTTCAGCAATTTCTGGATAAGTTACTGCTAAACGGCATCCACGATGACCCATCATTGGGTTGAATTCTTTTAATGATTCAACACGTGCTTTTAACGCATCAAATGTCATACCTAAACTTTCAGCTAAAGGTCTGATTTCTTCATCTGTATGTGGTAAGAATTCATGTAAAGGTGGATCCAAGAAACGAATTGTTACTGGATAGATTTCCATTGCTTTAAATAATTCTTTAAAGTCAGATCTTTGGTATGGTAAGATTTTTTCTAATGCTTCTTTTCTTGCTTCTACTGTTTCAGCAGTAATCATACGTCTGAAGTTGAAAATTCTTTCTTCTTCGAAGAACATATGTTCTGTTCTACATAAACCAATACCTTCTGCCCCAAATTTACGAGCTTGTAAAGCATCTCTTGGAGTATCAGCATTTGTTCTAACTTTTAATGTACGTACTTCATCAGCCCATGACATAAATGTTTCGAAGTCACCACTGATTTCAGGCTCTACAGTTTTAATTCTTTCACCGTAAACATTACCTGTACTTCCGTCTAATGACATATAGTCACCTTCATGATATTTTTTACCATCTGGTGTTGTTAATACTTTATTTTCTTCATCAACTCTTAAGCTTCCGCATCCACATACGCAGCAAGTACCCATACCACGAGCAACAACAGCAGCATGTGATGTCATACCACCACGAATAGTTAAGATACCATGAGCGATATTCATACCTTCGATATCTTCTGGTGAAGTTTCAAGACGAACTAATAAGATATCTTGAACACCATTTTTATGAGCTTCAATAACATCTTCTGCAGTGAAGTAAATACGTCCTGTTGCAGCACCTGGAGAAGCAGCTAATCCAGTAGCGATAACTTGAGCGCATTTTAATGAAGTTTCTTCAAAGTTTGGATGTAATAATTGATCTAATTGTCTTGGTTCTACTTTTAATAATGCTTGTTCTTTAGTAATCATTCCTTCATTTACTAAATCAACCGCAATTTTTAAAGCAGCTTGTGCAGTTCTTTTACCATTACGAGTTTGTAACATGAATAATTTACCATTTTCAATTGTAAATTCCATATCTTGCATATCTCTATAATGTTCTTCAAGAATGTCACATACTTTACAGAATTGTTCATAACATTCTGGCATAACATCATTTAATGTAGCAATTGGTTGAGGTGTACGAATACCAGCAACAACGTCTTCACCTTGTGCGTTCATTAAGTATTCACCGAATAATTTCTTTTCACCAGTTGCAGGGTTACGCGTGAAAGCAACACCTGTACCAGAAGTATCTCCTGTATTACCATAAACCATTTGTTGAACGTTTACAGCAGTTCCCCATGAACCAGGAATATCATTTAAACGTCTATAAGTGATTGCACGGTCATTGTTCCATGAACGGAATACAGCTTTGATTGCTTCCATTAATTGAACTTTTGGATCTTGTGGGAATTCAACTCCCGCATGTTTTTTGTATTCTTCTTTATAAATAGCAACAACTTCTTTTAAATCTTCAGCAGTTAAATCTGTATCAAATTCAACCCCTTTTTCTTCTTTGATATCATCAAATTTTCTTTCAAATGAGCTTTTTGGGAATCCCATAACAACATCTGCGAACATTTGAATGAATCTTCTATAACTATCATATACGAATCTTTCATTATTTGTAATTTTAGTAAACCCAGTAGCTACTTCATCATTTAAGCCTAAGTTTAAAACAGTATCCATCATACCTGGCATTGATTCTCTTGCTCCAGAACGAACAGATACTAACAATGGATTTGTTGGATCTCCTAATTTTTTTCCAGTTTCAGCTTCTAATTCAGCTAATTTATTATCAATTTGAGCACAAATTTCAGGCGAAATTTGTTTTCCATCTTCATAATAAGCAGTACAAGCTTCTGTTGATACAGTAAATCCTTGTGGAACAGGTAAACCAATGCTTGTCATTTCAGCTAAGTTTGCACCTTTACCTCCAAGGATGACTCTCATATCTTTATTTCCTTCTTTGAATGAGTAAACATATTGTTTCATTTCAATCAATCCTCCTAATTAATCAACTAATATAATTATACACATGATAGCCCTTACATTCAAGTATAAATTGATACCGCTTTCATAAATTTTATTAATTATGTTGATTCTATCGCCTTTAATTTTTAAAAAAAAATAGAACAAGAAACAGCCTATCGGCTGTTTGCTTGCTCTATTTCTACTTTTCGTCCATTTAATTTTTCTTTTTGACAATGTCTCATTACTTTTTTTACAGCTTTATCATTAATATTTACAAACGTAAACTTTCTTTTAATATCAATTCCTTGAATATCACTTTCTCTAATATTTGCCTTTGAGACCAAGAAATGAATAATATCTTTTTTCTTTGCTTTATCCATAGATCCTACCGTTAAAAATAAACGTGTATAACCTTCACTTGCACCTTTTTTACGTTTTGATGAAGATTCAAGTTTTTCTTTCGTATAAGGAAACCCAATCTGTTGATTTAAAGATAATTCTATTAAAGCTGCCGTTACATCTTTTAACATATGATTTTCAATTTGATTTACCAAATCTTTCATTGGTTTATGTTCTCCATGTAAAATCATATCTTCTAATTTATACATTAATTCTGTTACTTTATGTTGGTGAATTTGTGTTAATGTTGGTACTTCTAATTTTTCAATATGAGATTTTGTTTTTCTTTCAATCTCTTTTAAATAGCGTTCTTCTTTTCCTACAACAATTGTATAGGCTTTTCCTTCACGATTCGCACGACCTGTACGACCAATACGATGTACATAAAGATCTACTTCTTGAGGTAATTCATAATTGATAACATGGCTAATATTTTCTACATCAATCCCTCTAGCGGCCACATCTGTCGCAATTAAATAATGAATTGTTCCCTCTTTGAATTTTTTTAAAGTTCGCATACGATGATCTTGATTTAAATCACCATGCATTGCTTCTACATTATAGTTAGCCTTTTGCATTTGTTCCGTTACTTCATCAACGCTTCTTTTAGTACGACAGAAGATAATTCCTGATTGTACCGTTTCACTATCAATAATACGGCATAATGTTTCAAAACGATCTTTTTGTTTAACTTCAAAATAGTATTGTTTTACTGTATTGGCGGTAATTGTTTTTTGTTTAACTTGAATATGCTTATAATCAGGTTTCATATAATTTTTGGCAATTTTTTTAATACCTTCTGGCATCGTTGCAGAAAATAGCATAGTCGTATGATCTGGATTTGTCTTAGAAATAATGGTTTCAATATCTTCTACAAATCCCATATTCAACATTTCATCCGCTTCATCTAAAACAACATAAGAAACCTCATCAAGTTGAAGAACTTTACGTCGCATTAGATCCATCATTCTTCCCGGTGTTCCTACAACAATATCAACACCCTTTTTAATTGATTTAATTTGTTTTTCAATACCACTTCCACCATAAACACAAGCAAAGCGTAAAGAACTGTATTTTCCCAGTTTTTTTAATTCTTCATGAATTTGCATGGTAAGCTCTCTTGTCGGTGACAAAATATATGCTTGCGGTTTCTTTTTTCTTTCTTTTAAATTTGTAAGTAAAATACTTGAAAACGCTAAGGTTTTTCCTGTTCCTGTTTGTGCTTGACCAATAACATCATAGCCTTCTAAAATAACAGGAATAATATTTTCTTGAATAGGTGTTGGTTTTTCAAAACCTAATTCATTGATTGCTTTTAATAATTCTTCACTTAATCCTAATTTTTCAAATTTGTTCATTCATTTTCTCCTCAAGTTTTTCGAGTATAACATAATTCAATTTAAAATGCAAAAAAAGAATGCATTAACATACATTCTTTAAATCGCCCTTTAAAAAACCTTGAATATTTTCTACAACTAAATCAAATAAACGATTTCTTGCTTCTACTGTTGCCCATGCAATATGAGGTGTCATTAAAAGTTTTGAAGCATCATTGATTTGGAGTAAAGGACTTCCTTTTGCAAGAGGTTCACTTTCAAAAACATCGAGTCCTGCCCCCGCAATTTCATTATTTTGTAAAGCTTCAACCAGTGCTTCTTCATCAACAATACCACCACGTCCCACATTAATTAAAATTGCTTCGTTTTTCATAAGTTTAAATGAATCTTCACCAATTAATCCTTTTGTTTGCTCATTTAAAGGGCAATGAATAGAAACAATATCACTTGTTTTTAATAAAGTTTCTAAATCAACCGTCGGATAATCTTGTTTTGTGTTTTTTCCACTTGTTGAATAATATTGAATTTGACAGCCAAAAGCTTCAGCAATTTTTGCAACCGTACGTCCAATATTTCCCATACCAATAATCCCCCATGTTTTTTCATGTAATTCATAAAAACGAGGTCCAATATGACTAAACATACCACTTTCACTATATTGACCACTTTGAACATAATGATGATAATAACTATTTTTATGTAAAAGTTCTAAAACTAAAGCAAAAGTATGTTGCGCAACACTTAAAGAAGAATACCCTGCCACATTGCATACCGTAATACCACGACGATGACAATAATCTAAATCAACATTATTGACACCTGTTGCTGTAATACAAATAAGTTTTACTTTAGAAGCATATTGTAAGACTTCTTCAGTAAGTAAACATTTATTCGTAATAATGATATCTGCTTCTTGAATACGTTCAATGACTTCTTCTGGATTACTTTGTTTATAAATCGTTACTTGTCCAAATTGATTCAACTTAGAAAGATCAACATCATCTCCTAAACAAACACTATCTAAAAAGACAACGCTAGAACTCTTTTTTTTTAAAATATTTAAAATATCTTCATAAGATTTTCCTGAAAAGAATTTTCCTAAATTGATTGCTTCATTAATATCTAAAATAGAGCTTTCATGATAAATCCCTTTCATTTCATTATCTTCAAATTCAAAACTTAAATATTTATTTAAAAGACAAATCCCTAATGCTCTTGATGTCATTTCTTTATCTTTTTCAATTGTATCTAATATATTTTGAATAAAAGAAGCATCCTCTTGAACACATTTAGTAAGAGCTTCTTCTACTTCAACCCCTTCAAATAAATGATTTCTAAAACCATCATGATAAAGAAATGGTAAAACCACATCATAAACACTCATTGGAACATGCCCATACCCTTTTGTAAAGTTATATAGGATTGCAAGTCCTAAATTTTCATCTTTCATCTTATCTACTAACTTCATTTTGATCCTCCATAAATAATTTTATTTTTACACGATGTCTTTCTTGTTTTGTAAGATCATCATAGAATACAAAACAATACTTAAACACTTGATCTTTACGATTATATTTCAATAAATTATAACTTAAATAACTGCTTTTTCTTTCTCTGGTACCTCCTCCACAAGAAGAACCTCCTGCCATGATATACGTATTTCCTTTTTTTACAACACAAGGAATATGCTTGTGTCCATGGAAAATATAACGTACATGATGTTTTTCTAGCCAATACATTACATCTTGAGCATCCACAAGGGCTTTTGTCGAGTCAGCAATTTTCCCCATGAATAGTTTTTCATTCCATTTTATTTTCAAAAAATCATCTTTTCTAAGTGGCATTAAATGATGATGCATCATAGCAATCAAAGTATAATCCTCTAAATGATTAATAGATAATAACTCATCTTCAATTTCTTGTAAAAGTCTTTGCCCGACCATTCCCCTTGCTAGATTTCCTTGAGAAGTAGAATCTATTTTGATCACAATCATTTTAACATCTGGATAAACTTTAATATTTTCTCCTAGCAAATAAGC
>JABLTO010053789.1_pt1 | contig 13791 bp, 7 predicted proteins | sample 7160091 | NCBI WGS metagenome assembly JABLTO01 (sample SAMN14651225, study PRJNA627086) | human gut metagenome | isolation source: feces | host: Homo sapiens
ATAGTCTACAAATACTTAACTACAAATATGTATTTAGAAATCTATATGAGTTAAAAAGGTAAAAAAAGAGCCAACTTCTTAAGTTGACTCCATTGAGCTCAATTGAGCTCTTTTACTATTATTTTAAATCTTCTCCATTTGTTTCGATGACTTTTTTATACCAATAGAAAGATTCTTTTCTTCTTCTTGCAAAATCACCTGTACCATCATCATATCTTTCTACAAAGATAAATCCATAACGTTTTGCCATTTCTCCAGTTGAAGCTGATACTAAGTCAATACATCCCCAAGGTGTATATCCTTTTAAATCAACACCATCTAAAACAGCTTCATGCATTTGTTCAATATGACTTCTTAAATAATCAATACGATAACTATCTCTTACTTTACCATCTTCATCAATTGTATCATAAGCTCCTAAACCATTTTCTACAACAAAGATTGGTAATTGATAACGATCATAGATTTCATTTAAAGAATATCTTAAACCTACTGGATCAATTTGCCATCCCCAATCAGAAGCTTTTAAGTATGGATTAGGAACTCCACCTAAGATATTTCCTTTTCCACCTTCTTTTGTTTTATCAGCAGTTTGACAGTTTGACATATAATAAGAACATGTATAGAAATCTACTGGACCAGTTGCAAGAATTTCTTCATCTCCTTCTTCCATTTTAATTTCAATATTATTTTCTTTAAAATATCTCTTTATGTAGTTTGGATATTTACCACGACATTGAACATCACTGCAGAACCAGTTCATTAGGTGATTCTTTTGTTGATTTTCAATTTGATCATCTGGATTACATGTAAGCCCATAGCTTGTTGCCATGATTTGCATACATCCTACTTGATAGTTTGGATCAATTTCATGTGCCATTTTCACTGCTAAAGCACTTGCTATAAATTGATGATGTAATCCTTGGAAACGGTTTTGAGGAATGTCTACTTGATCCATAAATTCCATTTCTTTAATTTCATTTAAGATACCTTGTCCTAAAAATGCTCCTATTGCTGTTGTTGCACTATTGATTTCATTAAATGTTAGCCAATATTTTACTTTTCCCTTATAGCGAGTAAAAATAGCTCTACAGAAATTTAAGTAACAATCAATCATACGACGATCTACCCATGAATTCCATTTTTTTGTTAAGTTAAATGGTACTTCATAGTGAGAAATTGTAATGAGTGGTTCAATACCATATTTTAAACATTCATCAATTAATTCTTCATAGAATTTTAAACCTGCTTCATTAGGTTTGTCTTCATCACCATTTGGGAAAATACGTGTCCATGCAATAGAAAAACGATACATTTTAAATCCCATTTCCGCAAATAACGCAATATCTTCTTTGAAGCGATGATAATGATCAATCGCATCATGACTTGGATAGAATGTCCCTTCTTCTAATACTGGTGTAATTCTTTTACTTTTTGTAGCAGTTCCTCCTGTACAAATATCCGGACAAGAAATACCTTTACCACCTTCTTGCCAGCCACCTTCTAATTGGTTAGCAGCTGTTGCTCCACCCCAATAAAATCCTTTTGGAAAACTCATTTTTCTTCCTCCTTGTTTTGATATACAAAATTTCAAAATCCATTATAGCTTATCCTTGAAAAAACGCTTACTTTTTTCAGTATTATAAAATAACTTGACAAATACAAAAGGTGAACCTTAGTCCACCTCACTTGTTTTCTTTACAACGACCGAACACTTTGATTTCTTTCCTTCATACATCAATTTATCGGCTTTTTTAATTGCATCATTGACTTTTGAATTTCCATAAATACCCCCAACAGTAATTGATAATGATAAATCTTCATAATCATCTACTTTTGTTTGTTTTACACATTCACTAATTTGATACAATCGAGTTGTAAAAGCATCATAATGAATATCTTGGAAAATAAGTACAAATTCATCCCCACCATAACGTATAAAGATATCATCAGGTCGAATGCATGATTGAATAGCTTTAGAAACAGCTTTGATCGCTTGATCGCCAGCATTATGACCATATTGATCATTAATTGCTTTGAAATTATCGGCATCAATCATTGCTACTGCTGATACATCATTGATGTATTGAACGTATTCTTCATAATAACGTCGACTATAAGCACCAGTCAAAACATCTGTATAGTACTCTTTATTATAAGTTACGATATTTTCTAAGAATCGTGTTTTTCCATGAGCTCCTAAAATAATATCTTCTTTTGTTTTATAAACAAGTTCTAAGACCCAAGGACGCTCATCCACTTCTACATACTGCGCAATAATGGCATAAATGTCATAATCAACAAATTCTAATTTAAAAGCTTGCCCTTTTTTGATATACGCTTGCTTAGAAATACAATTGACACAAACATCTTTTCTTTTCCAGTAATCATAACAATTGCCTTCAATAATTTCTATTTGATCATTCTCTGCTTTTGCGGATTGATGTTTTTGAAAATCTATCAAACGAACAACCGTAAAAATATCTTTTAAGGATTCAATAAAATCTTTTATTTCAGTATATGTATATTTTAAAGAAATATTTTCTTGAATATTATGTATAATTTGAATATTGTTGTCTTTAACAAGTTTTCCAACAAATCCTTTATAAACACTTCCATTCCATCGCGTACTTGCTTGTAAATGATACCATTGTTTTTGTTTTCCAACTTGTGCATAAATCTTTAAATCAACCTCTGGATTTAAATGTGTTGTTTTTTTGAGTCTATCCTTAAGTAATTTAATTGTTGATTTATTAAAAAAAGAAAATTCATGATTTTTTGGGTGATAAATTATTTCATCAATTCCTAGATCTTTTGCTGCTTGTGAAGAAATATAAACAGCATCTTTAAATGCATCGTATTCAAATGTCATTTCCTGAAAAAATTTTCTGTTTTGAGACTCGTTATTTTTTTCTTTAGGCATTTCACTTCTAAATTGTTTAATAACTAGCTCATCTGTCATCTTTGAAACAACTGCTTGATCTGCATAATTTTCATTTTCAAATAAAGACGCTTTCATTTCTTCACTAATATCACAAAGGCATTCCAATAACAAAGGATTAAAAACCCCACATTGCCCATCAACAATCATTTTCATAGCTTGTTCATGACTATATGCTTTTTTATAGCAACGTTCACTCGTAAGAGCATCATAAACATCCGCAATTGAAACAACTTGTGCTGAAATAGGAATTTGATCACCAACTAATCCATCAGGATAGCCATGTCCATCATATCTTTCATGATGCCAACGACATATTTGATAAGCATATTCCAATAAATCATTATTATTGTAGTTAGGAACTGTTTTCAACATCTCTGCGCCAATCAAAGAATGTTGTTTCACGATTTCAAATTCATCTTTTGTAAGTCGTCCCGGTTTATTTAAAATCTTTTCATCAATCGAAATTTTTCCAATATCATGTAAAGATGAAGCTGTACTAATAAGTAAGATATCTGCATCACTTAACTTATACTTGTGCGATTTTTTACCCAATTGTAGTAAAAGCATTTTTGTAATCGTTTGAATATGTTGTATATGTAAACCACTTTCGCCATTTCTAAATTCAACGATATGTCCTAAGACATTGATTAATGTCGTATTATTGTTTACTCTTTTTTGAATTTGTTGTTCTACTAAATGAACCAGTTTCTTTTGTTTTTCATAAAGCATTAAAGTGTTTTTAATTCTTCGATTAATAACATAACTTTCAAAAGGTCTTCTGATATAATCAGTCGCTCCAAGTTCATAAGCCTTTTCCATAGAAGTCGTATCTCCTTCTGAAGAAATAATAATAACAGGAAGATATTCTAAATAACGTTGTTCCTTCATCTTTTCAAGAACATGATAACCATCCATATTAGGCATTACAATGTCTAATAAGACTAAATCAATCGTTTTATCTTCTTTCATTATTTCTAAAGCTTTTTTTCCATCTTCTGCTTCTAAAATTTGATATTGATTCCTCAATAATTCGCATAAAATCATGCGATTAATCTGGGCATCATCAACAATCAATATTTTTGCTTTTCTTTTTGGCATACACATACTCCTTCCATGGCTCATTTTTATCACTTTTTCACATTTTTATTTAGATACATATAGTGATCTGCTTTTTCAATAAATTTTGGAATATAATTTAATGACTCATCATATTTAGCATAACCAATACTCACACTAAAATCTGGTAAACCTTCATGAGATTGCTGAAATAATCTTTGTAAATCATTAAATACAGGCGTTATCTCTTCATTTTTATCTCTTTCACATACGATGATAAACTCATCTCCACCATAACGTGAAATAAAACAATTATGTAAATGTGCAATTTGTTTTAAAATTTCAGCTGTCTTTAAAATGATTTGATCTCCAACAACATGCCCAAGTTCATCGTTTATCTTTTTAAATTGATCAATATCTAATAAAAATAAATAAAGATCTTTTTTTGATGATTTTCCTTCATTTTCATTGTTAAATAAATATCCAATTGTTCTCGATTATTGATTTTGGTAAGTGGATCTAATGAAATAAGGTTTTGTTGAAAATAATTATAAACAATAAAAATTGAATATGTGAGTCCTAGATTAAAAATAAGTAAATGATCTACTGTAATTTGAATTAACGCAGTAATAAAAGGAAGAAAAGAAAAACGAGCAATCACTTTATATTCCTTTTGATATAAGTAATTCTTTGCTTTTTTAGATAAATATCCTGCTTTTATTGAAAGATAAAGGATATAAGCAAATAAAATTAAAAAATAGAATGGTAACAATTTTCCACGATGATAGTTTCCTGCTTGATCAATAACAAATAATCCATGTGTCCAATAAGAAACCAAAGAAGATCCTATAAAAAAAATAAGTGGAATAAAAGTAAGCACTAAGCGTTTTTTATGTTCAAAAACAGTTGAATGAAATGTTTTTTGGGCATAAATATACCAAGAACAAACAAGCATTGCTAGTGAACAAAAATAGAAGCTATTAAATATTCCACTTTGAATCTTATTAAAAGTAAGAAGATGTTTTATATTCATGATCCAAATTGCATCCATAAACAAATAAACACAAGCCCAAGCAATGGTATGATAAAAATAGTTCCAATGATCATTTTGTTCACGATTGATATACATTTGATATAAAATTCGAATCAATAACAATAAACAAAAAACATTCATTTCTAAACTCATTATTTCACTACTCATAATACACCTTCATTCATATCAACATAGCTTTATTATACACTATTTATCGATGTGAAAAAACACCATTATATGCTGTTTATTCGCCAAATGTAATCCCCATTTTTTTAGCACTCGAAACAACTTCACACTCAGGATCAACAAATTTTAATTTACCTGCTGTTTCACTTAAAGGAATCGCTTTGATTTCATTTTTATCAAAAACAACAAGTTTTCCAAAATCTTTGTTTAAAAGAAGATTTGCCCCATATACCCCAAAGCGTGTTGCCATAAAACGATCATAACTACAAGGATTGCCTCCTCTTTGAATATGTCCAGCTAACGCCACACGAACTTCATTAGGAATCAACTCTTGTAATTGTTCAGCGATTTCATAAGCAACCGAACGTCCTTGGCGACTTGCAACTTTTGCTTTGTATTTTTTCTTTGATAAAAGACTATCTTCTTCACTAATAGCTCCTTCTGCACAAGCAATGATTGTATATTCTTTTCCTGTTTTTTGATTTTCTTTGATTTTTTTTGCAACCACTTTAATATCATAAGGAATTTCTGGAAGTAAAATCGCATCCACTCCTGCTGCAATACCTGCCTGTAAGCAAATATGTCCTACTTTATGTCCCATGATTTCTACAACGAAAACGCGACTATGGCTTTTAGCGGTTGTTTCAATTTCATTTAAATAGTTTGTTGCAATATCGACCGCACTTTGAAAACCAAATGTATAATCTGTACCCCATGTATCATTATCGATTGTTTTAGGGAGTCCTATCACATTTAAACCTTCTTGTGCTAACATGTTCGCTGATTTTAAAGAACCATTTCCTCCTAAAACCACAAGACAATCAAGTTTCAATTTCTTATATGTTTTTTTCATAGCTTCAACTTTGTCAAAACCATCTTCAATAACACGCATTTTTTTAAAAGGACAACGTGAAGAACCTAAAATCGTTCCACCAACATTTAAAATATCTTCAAAATCACTTAAAGACATCTTTTTATATTTTTCATACATCAATCCTTGATAACCTTTTAAAAAGCCAATAATTTCAATATCTTTTCTTTGTTGGTAAAGTGCTTTTACTAAACCACGCATTGTCGCATTAAGTGCTTGACAATCACCACCACTTGTAAGAATTCCAACTCTCATAAAACGCCTCCTCTATTTCACATCATTTTTAAAAAAGTATTCTTGACTATTCATTTCTCTATTTTTATTTTTTATACGTTTGTATTTACCATTATTTTCTAACGAACATGCTTTTACATTATCACGAAGCATACAATCAAACATTGTTAGTAACTTATGTTTTAATTTTTCATCTAATACAGGCGCTGCCACTTCAACACGTCTTTCAAGATTTCGTGTCATTAAATCAGCTGAAGAAATATAAACAGTTGGATTATTTTTACCAAAAATATAAATTCTAGAATGTTCTAAATATCTTCCAACAATTGAAAGAACTCGAATATTTTCTGTTGCTCCTTCAACACCAGGAATAAGACAACAAATTCCCCTTACAACCATATCAATTTGAACCCCTGCTTGACTTGCTTCAATAAGCTTATCAATCATCTTTTTACTGGTTACCGAATTGCATTTAAAACCAATATAAGCTTCTTTTCCTTGTTTAGCAAGTTCGATTTGTTCATCGATATACTTAAAGATATGACTGATCATACAATGTGGTGCTACCATGAGTAAATCTGTATGATTTTCGGTTTCACCTAAACATAAATGATTAAAGACTCCATTAATTTCTTCTCCAATTTCATATTTAGAAGTCATTAATGATAAATCTGTATAAAGTCTTGATGTTTTTTCATTATAATTTCCCGTACCAATTTGACTAATATATTGAATTCCTTTTTCATTTTTATACGTGATTAAACATAATTTAGAATGTACTTTTAAACCATCTAAACCATAAATCACACGACATCCAGCCTCTTCTAAACGTTTCGACCAATCAATATTATTTTCCTCATCAAAACGCGCTCTTAATTCAACTAAAACAACCACTTCTTTTCCATTTTCTGCTGCTTTAATTAAAGATTTTACGATTTTAGAATTCTTTGCTACACGATAAAGTGTCATTTTAATACTTACCACATTTTTATCATTACTTGCTTCATCTAAAAGTCTTAAAAATGGTGACATAGATTCAAACGGATAAGAAAGTAATAAATCACTTTTTAAGATTTGTTTAATCATTGGTACTCTATTTTCAACCAATGCATTATTTCTTGCTTCTAAACGTTTATAGAACATACTTGGACAAATATATTTTAAACGTTCTCTTAATTCACCCACAAAACCAAAATCAAGAGGTGAATTATTAATGAAAACTTGATTTTTCTTTAAATTCAAGAAATTCATCAACATAAGTACTTCAAGTTCATCCAATCCTGGTGTCATTTCTAAACGCATTGGTGAAAGTTTTCTTCTTTGTTTAATTAAGTTTTCCATCATTTCTCGATAATCTTCATGCCCTTCTAATGAATGATCATCTTCATCAATATCCGCACTTCTTGTTACACGAATAAGCGCTTTTTCTTTTACAGTATATTTAGAAAAAATATGTGAAACAAAATGTAAAATAATATCTTCTACTAAAATAAATTTTTGTGGTTGACTTGGAAGGGCAATCAGTCTTTCATCCATTGCATTAGCACAAGAAATAATTCCCATTTTTCTTTTACCTTTTTTCGATTCAAGGCGTACAACGACATACATTTCACGATTGTTGATAAATGGAAATGGTTGTCTTTTAGAAATAACTTGTGGTGAAATAAGTGGTAGTAATTCTCTTTCAAAATAATCAGCAAAATAACGGCGATCTTCTTTGCTTTCAATATCTTTATATTTTATTACTGACCATCCTGATTGTCCAAGTTCTGACATCACATTTTCATAAATACGATCTTTCTTTTTATTAAGATAATGGACTTTTTTTAAACATGCTTTTAATTGTTCTAAACCCGTCATTCCTGTTTTATTGTCTTTAGAATCTGGATAAAATAACATTTGATCATAAAGTGATCCTATGCGTACCATAAAAAACTCATCTAAATTTGTTTGATAAATTGAAATAAAGCTTAACTTTTCCGCAAGTGGTACTTGTGGATCTTTTGCTTGCATTAAAACACGATCGTTAAATTTAAGCCATGATAACTCTCTATTTTCTCGGCATACGTTCATTTTTATTCCCCCAATGTATAATTTATACACTCTTTCTTATTTAATTTAAAAACATTTTACACCTTCAACAATCTACCATCTATCAAGTTTATGTAAAATTCAAAAAAGAAGAATTATTTCTTCTTAATTTGTCGATTGTAAAACTCATCTTCTGGTGCTGGTTTTCCAAAAAGATAACCTTGGATATAATCTGGATTTAATTTTTTGATTTCTTGAAGTTCTTCTTCCGTTTCAACACCTTCAATACATACATTCAATTTCAAAGAATGTGCCATTTCAATAATATAAATCAAAATACTTCTTTCATAATTTGAAGAAAGTGCTTTTTGGGTTAAAACACGATCTATTTTAATATAATTCGGTGTTAAATCACTTAAACGATATGCATTTGAATAACCTGTTCCATAATCATCTAAAATAAGCGTAATTCCTTCTTCTTTTAATGATGACCAAAGTTTTTTATAATGATATGTATTTTCTAAATAACCTGTTTCTGTTACCTCAATTCCTAACAAAGCAGGTTTTAAGTTATAATCTTTTAAAGCTTGTTTAATTTCATCTAAAATACCACTTTTAATAATTTGTACATAGGACAAATTAACATTCATCTTAAATTTAGGAATAAATTCTTGCCACTTTTTACAACAAGCAACCGCTTGTCTTAAAATCCAACGACCAGCAGGAATAATTAAACCAGATTCTTCTAAAATAGGAATAAATTCTGCTGGTGAAACAAATTCAATTTGTTCATTTCTTTTCATTTTAAAACGCATTAAAGCTTCTGCACCTATAAGATTTCTTGTATGTATATCAATAATTGGTTGGTAATAAACATCAAAATTCTTAAAATTGTGATCAACTGCATTTTGTAATTCAACACGAATTTCTCTTCTTCGAATGAATTGTCTATATTTATCATGTGTAAAGAAATAACAACTATTCTTTCCTTTTTTCTTAGCTTCGTTTAAGGCAAATTCTGAATATTTAATAAGTGTATCATAGTCTTGTATCTCTTTATCAATCTCAACAATCCCTACTGAAATCGTATAAACAATGCGATAGGCATTCTCTTCTAAAGCAACCTCAACTGATTTTTTTAATTCATCATAAAGTTCTAAGATATCTTCTTTTGAGTGATTTGCTAAGTCCATAATCATAAAGCGACCATTTCCTAATTCGTAAATCTTTTGATTTTCATTGATACACGATTGCATACACATAGAAAACTGTTTTAAAATTTCATCTCCACACTTTAAACCAAAACGCCCATTGATTTCTTCAAAATCATCAATACCAATTTGCATAAAATAACCTCTAATATTATTTTTACTTTTAGAAGAAACATACTCTTCTAAACTTGGTTCTCTTAAAAGTCCACTAATATTATCTGCTTTTTGTCTTTTTCCAATTTCATTAACACAACCAATAAGGTATAAAGGTTTATTAAATTCATCTAAAATCACATCACCTCGACAATCGATCCAAACTGGATTATGTTGTCGATCTAACCAACGATAATGTAAACTATGCTCAGTAATTTCTCCCGATTTAATTTTATTGAACTCATCAAATAATAAAGGAAGATCGTCTTCATAAACAAAATAGTTATGGGCTTTTGTTGCATCACAAAAATGATAATTTGGCAAACAAAAACGATTTACGGCATGTTTTGAAATACTATAATAATCATTTTGAATATCAAAAAGATATAAATAATCATCCATACTTCGATTAAATAATTGAATAGCTTCTTCCAATTGTTCTCTTGAAAGATTTATTTTGTTTTTTTTCAAAATAGTTCCTCCTTATCCTTTTTTCCTCTTTGTAAATGTTTTTCCTTTTTTCTTTCATACATTAATGTATCTGCCAATCTAATGGTATGATTTAAATCAAAAGGACTATTATAGTCAAAGACACTTATTCCATAGGATAAGCTGACATAATAAGGTAAATGATATTTTTCATTGAAGTATTGTGTTCTTTCTTGAATTAATGAATCAATTTGAATAATAAAATCTTCATTTTTACAAGTAAACGCAATACCAAATTCATCGCCACCTAAGCGTCCAATAACAGCATGTGTTTGAAAAATATCATTTAGTATTTCACATACTGTTTGAATTGCTTTATCTCCTTGGTCATGTCCAAATGTATCATTGATATATTTTAAATTATCTAAATCCCCTATAAAGAAATAAAGATTTTCGGAAACTTCTTTATATTTTTTATAAAGAACTTTAATATTTTGAATAAGTCCTCGTCGATTATAAATATGAGTTAATTCATCTGTATTAGAAATACTATTTAGTTCTCTAACAATGGCATTGACATTTAAAGATATCCCAATTTGATTAGAAAGATATTCAAGTGTTTCTAAATCAAAATATGTACAATCCGTCACCAAAAAGCCATAAAAATTTTCATTAGAGTAAATGCTTGTAAGTATTTTATAAGGTTGTTTTGCAAGATTTAAAACATCTTTTAGTAACACATGTGTATTTTTAATAGGTTGTCTTTGATCATTTTCTACATTTATAATTAATTCCATTGTTTTTGGCATAACAAATGGTCTAAATTCATAAGTCACAACAGGTGTTTCAAAAAGATAAAGCTGTGCATTATGAATACCTAGAGAAGGTATATTATCCGCAATAGCATAAATATCATCGTTCATAGATTCAAACAACATCCCTTTATTCACTTGTCCAATACTTCTCATTCTCCTTGTATAACGCTTTTCTTTTAACAAAAGAAGATAATTATAACTACTAATCATTTGTAAATAAATATATTGTTTAAAAGATTGGAGTTTTATTTTATCTTCCATGTTGAGGTAGTTTTCAGTATTTATTAAAAATGATAGACACAAAAAGAGTCTTTCTGAATCCAAATAACGAATATCATCTTCATTAAAAATCAAATTAATATAATCTCCTATTTGTTGATAAACGCGATGTTTCGTACAATCTTTTACCGAAAGATCCAATAAATAAGTAAAGAAACTCCATACAGTTTTTTGATAATTAGAACTATAAACCAATTTATTATCAAAAACATATTGTGTCATTCCTTGAGCTATATATTCATTACTTTCTTTTTCAGCTCTACAAAAACGAATAAATTCACCAATTTCAGTTTCTTCATGGTTTTCACAATCAACAGAAAGACGAGGAATAAAATGGGCATCAATATATTGATTCTGTGTAGAACCATTTTTATAAAGATCATAGCCTTGTTTTATTCCTAAATAAGCAATAAAAGAAGCATCCGCATGACAAGAAGCAAGCGGTGGAACCATATGTGTTGATTCTGGTTTATCATCAAAACCAGCCACCATAATATCTTTACCTACACGTTTTCCTGTTTTTTCTAATTCACGATATAAATAATAAGCAATATCATCCGTCACGCACATAATTCCATCTAATTCAGGGTTTTCTTTAAGCCATTTATTCATTAAATTTCCTGAATCAATATTATAACCAGGTGTTGATAAAATATACTTTTCTTCAAAAAGCATATCATGACTTGACAAGGCTTCTTGATAGCCTGCAAGTCTTTGCTTGGCAGTAACCCCACTATCATAACCAGTAATAATTCCAATATGTTGACAATGATTTTTTTCAATCATATAACTTACCGCATCATAAACAGCTTTTTTGTTATTATAGACAACAAAAGGATAATCTTTTATTTGTGAATTTAAAGTAACAACTGGTATATGAAAATATTTTGGAAAAGCTTCTCTTGTTTTTTGATCCGTACGACAAATACTTGAAGCGGGAATAACTAAAAAATCTAAATCTAAATAATTCGCAAAAGCATAGACATGTGCTTTTTGATAATCAGAAGATTGTACAAACTCTACATTTGGATCAACTGAACCACCAAAAAAGATGACAAGTTCTATTCCCAGTTCTTTACACGCTTCATTTGCTCCTCGACATATTTCCATATTATAATCAGAGGCACTTGTAATCATAAGTCCTGCTTTAATTGAGTGTTCCATTTTTTCACCCCTTTTCATCAATTATAACACAAACCTATAAAAAAGATAAAAAAAAAGACCAAATGGCCTTCAGATAAATTCTACAAGTCTTGTACAAATTTCAGAATGTTATTGTCAAAAAATTATTTAAGAAAGAAAAACCTGTTCATGATTTGTCTATGATGTTTATTATATTTTTTCTTAAATAAAAATCAATTTATTCTTATCAAAAGCAAAAATAAAAAAAGGACAAACCAGTATAAAAAACTTATATATGACAAATAGTCTATATAAATGAGAATAACTGATATATTACTTAAAAAACTCAAGAAAAGGATTTTCATAAAAGACCAATGAATATTAAGCAATAATGAAATCATTTCATAAGTCATGATAAATAAGATACTATTCATACAATAAGTTAATTCAACATAGACCTCCATCTTGCTTACCCCTTTATCATCATATATGATTACAAGTAAAAAAGATGTGATTTTTAAAATCACACCTTATTCATCCTCTAATAAAATTTCTCCATTAGATTCAATTATTTCTTTATAACGATAATAAGAATCTTTTAATTTTCTTTCTAGCGTACCATGTCCATCATTAAAACGATCTACATAAACAAAACCATAACGTTTTTTCATTTCACCAGTACCAGCTGATACAACATCGATTGGACCCCAATATAAATACCCTCGACAATCAACACCATCTTCAATAGCATCATTAACATTCTTTAAATGTTCTTCAATATAATGAACTCTGAAATCATCATGAATTTCACCTTTTTCATCAATATTTTCATCTAAGCCAACACCATTTTCTACAATTAATAATGGTAAATGATAACGATCATATAAAACATTTAAAGTATAACGTAATCCTACCGGATCAACAGCCCATCCCCAAGGTTGAGGTGCTTTATCTTTAAGATATGGATTATCACGGCATGTAAGTCCACCTGTATCTACTTTTAAGTTCACATCACGATCAAATGTTGTTGAACGATAATAACTAAATGATAAGAAATCAACTGTATTTTCTTTAATCAATTTTAATTCTTCATCACTAAATTCTACATTTACTTGATCTTCTTTCCATACTTTCTTTAAATAAGTTGGTACAATACCTAAGCAGAATGGATCTGCCATAAAGAAAATATTCATACGTTGAGCATCTAAAGTTCCAACAACATTTAAAGGATCACAGTTATATGGATAAGTAGCTACTGATGAAGCTGTCATCATACAGCCAATTTGGTAATCTTCACTAATTTCATGTCCTAATTGAACTGTTTTCGCATTTGCGACTAAGATATTATGATAAGCATCCCATTGATCTTGTTTTGTTGTTGAACCAATTGGATCACTAGGATCTTTAGGATCTTTGATTGTAAGAAC
>JABLTO010077468.1_pt1 | contig 13786 bp, 13 predicted proteins | sample 7160091 | NCBI WGS metagenome assembly JABLTO01 (sample SAMN14651225, study PRJNA627086) | human gut metagenome | isolation source: feces | host: Homo sapiens
GGCCGGCGCTTGGTCAGCCAAACCTGGCACTTATTGAATATCTCCAGGAATGGAAACGCAATGGCAATAAACTCATTCTCTGGACCTGCCGCGCCGGGGAATCCCTGTCAAAAGATATCGAATGGTGCCGGGAACAGAATCTTGAATTTGATGCAGTTAATGACAATCTTCCGGAAATCTTCGAATTCTATGGACACAATAGCCGGAAGATTTCCTGTGATTACTATATTGATGACAGGATGCTGCTTCCGGAAAGTGCAAAGGCATAGACCCCGTAATGGTACTATGCCTTTTTTATACAATCAAAAAACTAAGCTGTTTCTTTAAACATAGAATCATATGCCATCTACATGGATATCTAAAGAGTCATCTACGGATATGTTCTGATTAGGTAAAATTGAAGTCATCTCAATTGAAGCTTTAGATGGAAATGCGCTAAGCATACGACTTATCTTTACCTTGCAAATAATTGACATATAAAGATCCACAATGTTTTTACCCAATCTGCAATGCTCAATGCCTTTTCTGGAAAAATCAAAAGTATAAAGGTTACAATTGATATAAGTAATTGTGCAATCGTTAAATTTCGATTACTTTTCTCTCTTGAAAATGCAGTCAATTCAGACGATATATCTATTTTTCGTTGCAAATCACTTTCAATCTCCGTATAATTATTTTTTACTTGAGACCACATCCATTCCGGATTATCTGTAAATAATTCATAGGTATGCCTTCCATAACATACAGAGCTTGTTGCGTACTCATTTTTCTCCATGATGCGTTTTGCACGCTCAATTGTCTTGCCAAATGGCAATTCCTCAGTAATCTTATTAAAATCATAAAAGTCCTTGCTCAACTCGTATTTCAGTTTAAGTAATCTCTTTTGAGATGATTTTTTGGAAGTAATAGCATTAACTTTATTTCTGTATTCTGTTGCAAGATTCCAAAACTGCAATCCTAAATTTTTAAGGACAATCATTTTGTATATATAATCCATATGTCCACGTGTAAATTTGCAAACCATCTTGTTATGTATGGTTCCATATCCATCATGACTTTCCACCCAACTCGGATTATATATGTACATCATATCTGTCGGGGATGAATTACTCCTTCGTATTGTTGCAGTTGATATATATAGACGTTCAGCAATGGACAGATTGAATCCATACCTTTCGTCCAATCCCAATGCCCTGTAAATTGATGGCTCCAATCCCAAATCTGGTTTGATATTAGTCTCGAAAATATTAATACCCAAAATATTCTTTTCTCTTCCATAAATCATAAGTGGAAAGTATTTTTTTATCTCACGAAGAAAAAGTTTCTTTACAAATTCAATCTGTTCATAGATAATCTGGCTCTTAGCATATTCGTCCATAGTTCCACTACTAACACCATAACCAATCTTTGCTCCTGATTTTCGCTTACTATCCTGAGTCCAATTTTCATGCACACACATCCCTGGCTTCTTATATTGTGTTTGAATAAAATCTGAAATTTCATTGCAAAGCGAGTCCGACAGGGTCACCTTCATTTCAATAACTGCATAAGATGAACTAAAGTTTCTAACATGAATATCAAAATGCTCAATAAATGAATCCAGTTCTATATCATATGCAAAATCAAAGAGTCCCACATTATACCAGGAATTGCCACTATGAAGTGTCTGATCCAATCCTGATATTAGCTTTTCTATATCATCCTCAGAACCATAAGCCGGCATATACTTATGAGTCAAGCATTTCTTAAATAATCTTATTAACCCTTTCTTCGTTTCTTTCAATTTTTGTTTAGGGATAAGGTCATATAACAAAATATCGGTCGGTTTGAAATAGTAATCATTTGGTAGTGCATTTGGATCTTCTCTTTCCCAGTCATAATCATCACTGAAAATGCTATGTGAAAACTCTCTCTTTTTCCGTTTTTTACCAAATGATAGTTTCCATTTGATAAGAGACTTTAGCTTGGCTATTTCATATTTGCAATTTTCACGTTTTATTTCTTTTATGAATTTTGTGCTTTTCAAACTGGAGTCTCCTTTCACTTAAATCTTTGCACGTAGATTAATCTTCTCCTTAACAAGAGGTGGCTTTACTGTCTATCTTTGTTTTCTTGAATTGTATTTTCAATTTCTTTCTTAGTACGATAATCCCCAGAAAAGAATATATTACTTTCCAACTTTGGAATTATTATTTCAACTTCTCCTTCATCATCATAGTTAAAGTCCGAAAATAATGTAATTTCGACACCTTCGGGTTTGTATATTTCTGGCTTATCAATATACAATGTAAATCCAACAGGATATATTGATATTTCAGATAATGTTATCAAACCAACTCCTCCTACAAATTGAACCGATATTCCGTTCATTCTTTCTACAGCCCCAGAATGTATATGCATATATAAATGATATCTTTCCCGATTAAAAACTGTGGAAGTTCTATCCAACAAATAATCCTTTAATGAATTGTCTCCCATCATGCCTTCATTGATATCACAAAACAAAGTCATAATCTGTTTGAATATAGGTAATGGTTTTATACCTTTCATTTTAATTCCTAATGCACCAAATTCTTTTTCTTTTGCTTCTTGTAATGCAGAATGTATAATATGTACAAACTTACTGTATTCTGGCACATACCATTGCCCTGTCTTAGAATTACAATCACCACATAAATAATATCCTCCACGACCTCTCTGTTGAATTTTGCCTTTAAATTCTGAAAAGTCCCATGGTAAACTATTGGAATTTGATACCTGTTTAATAACCTGTTCACCAGAAAGAATATGAACTGAATAATTATTAAAAGTTGTCTCTGGTGGTACATGTTCAAATGTAAGTTTCTTGGTTTCTCCACAAAGCCTACATTTTCCAATAATAGGTTTTCGGCTCATCTAATCACGCTCCTTATTATCTGTAAATAGTCTTTTCTGCCCTAGATTACCATTTTTATCGTTTTCTCAAATGACTCGCTGGAATGTTCATCATCCTCTGGTGTCAGTTTCTTCGGTCCATTTATATGATTTTTCCGGATGCCCTTCGAGCTTTGTTATTTAGATGCCGTTCCATAAGCATCCGATCTATATTGTCATTCATATACCATTTTCCTGACTGATGGATTGCATACGCACCTTTTCCAAGTGTCATAGCTGCCACACCATAATCCTGAGATACGACAATATCTCCCTTATGGCAAATGCTGATTAGCTTATAATCGACTGCATCCGCACCGGCTCCAACCACAATCACTTCTCTGTAATCTGATTCAAGTACATGATTTGTGTCACATAAGAGCGTAACCAGAATAGTATATTTTTCTACAATTTTCTCAACAATGCGAATTACTTGACAGGCATCTGCATCTACATAAATATGCAGAATTCCAATTTTCTTTGCCATTTCTTCCTGATACATTGTATATTCTGTTTTGCTCATACAAACCGGTCCGATTGATGTTTCAGATACCTGTCTGTCAGTAATTTTCTTCGGCTTCTGTTCCATCATCCAGTACTCCTATATTACGTTTTTTTCGTCGTTAATCTTGACAAAGGTCAATAGAATCCCTGATAATCAGGATATTTTTCTTGTATTTGTATATAGTTTTTTATTTCTTCAATGCTTAATATATTTTGTGGTGGGACATCTCCCACTGTCATTCCCGCAAAATCAAATTCATAATCAAAACCAAAGAGATCTTTTGTTATATTATATTTGACTATTTCAGCAATTAAACTATTACGATGTATCTCATGAATATCGCTTAATTTTACCTTAAATGTTATCACTGATGGATTTCCTAAAATCCATAGGCGCTTATAAGGTTCTTCTTTATACAGTTCACTATCAATTGCCTCCAAAGACCATCGCAAAATTTCACCCCCTAAATTGATAGCAAAGTGGTTTATTCGATCATCCTTATATACTTGATTTTTATCAAAAAAGAAATGAACCGATTTTGTTCTAGATTGTTTATCACGATTCCACAAATAATATATATATATAAAAACTTCTTCTATCTTATCAGCGTCTAATCCTATATCAACAAGAAGTTTTCGTAATCGTTTTTCCCCAATGCTATCTTTCCCACCAACAGTCACGATACCTTGTTTCCAGTATTCATTTTCATCTAAAATACGTGCACAATGATATACTACAATTTCTTTATCCATATTTTCTTTAACAAATTCAGTAACCAACATGGATTCATCTATTCTAATATTTTGCAATTGGTGTTCAATTTGCCACCATTCTTCAACCTTATCCGTACTTACTCTTCTGAGAATCATTTTTTCAAATTCACTTCCCCAATTTCTCAATTCTACTGGGAATGTATTCGGATTATCAAAATCAATCATTTATACTCCTGTTCTATATCAGAATTCCATTCCGATTGCGGTTCTTCCATCATCAGATCAAATATAGTTTCTTCGATAACTTTTATACAATCGTCTGTATTATGCAGAATATCATTGCCCCAGAAGCGTATTACAGTCCATCCCATAAACAACAGCTTTTTATTAACTTCATCATCCCGTTGGCGGTTTCTTGATATCTTACTAATCCAGAACTCACTGTTATTACTTTTTTCCAAGCGTGGCTTTAATATCTCCCAGTCCTTACCATGAAAAAATTCGCCATCACAGAATATTGCAATCTTATATTTTGTCAGAGCAATATCCGGTTTCCCGGGAATTTCCCTGTAATTTTTTCTGTACCTGTAACCTTTATTCCATAATGCCTTACGGAGCCGGACTTCAATTTTGGTATCATTTGCCCTGATATGCTGCATATTCTTTTTTCTCTGCTCTTTTGTCAACACATCAGCCATATATAACTACCTGTCTTCTCAAATTCAATTCTGTTGTTACAAATCCAACAGCCTTATATCCATTTTTCTCTGTGTCAAATAATACTCATACATCATTGCTGCTGGAAGCTGTCTGATCTGGATATTCTCTAATTCGAGAGCTTCAAGCATTGGCATTCTTGCAGTACCTTTTTTTATTATCTCATCCTTTTCAGTCGGCATGAGAAAGCAGTTTTTTACCACTGCAATATGATGTGCCTCAATAAATTTCTTATAAGCAAGCTGATAGAGATACTGTTTTGTTATATCTCCGACACCCGGATTACCCCTAAGATTCTTGCCTTTTTCCAGTTGGAGAAGATAATACTTGGCATCAAAAATAACAAAATAATCAACATCCCCAACACTTGGCATACTGATCAGATCCGGGATCAATGTGTCTTTAGCTGTCTTCGTAGTATCTGTACCTTCCCAGATTGGCTTTTCAATAATATCTATCAATGAATCCTTTTTCTGACTCTGAAATTCCTCTGCCAGTGGAACATGCATTTTCAACTGTCCCAGTGATGTGTTCAGCTTATTATCAAACACTTCTGCACATATCTTTTCCCATACTGCATGATATGCTGTCGTACCATACATACAGATTCCATCATTATCCTCAAACATTCTGCGGTTCTGTGCAACATACGCATACAGCGTTTTAAGAAGAATCTGGCGGTGGGTGCTAAACTGCACATTTAGCTCCTTTGAAATTCTCTCCAGAATATATTCCCTGTCTCCAAAGTCATCTAGCACTTCTTCTGACAGTTCTATCGTTTCAATTCCAAAAAGATTTTCAAGTTGTGCCTTGCGAAGCTGATTGGAACATTCTGTCAGGATGCACTCATGCAGTCTTTTGAAATAATCCATATCATCATCAACTGTTTTTCCAGTATACAGTTCCATATAATATGGTCTGTTATCTTCAATCAATGCAAAACTCTCATCTATGGTTTTTCCCCACAGGATTTCGCCATCGCCATTGACTTCAATAATATCCTCACTATTTGTATATATGCCATATTCAAAGTAATCGTTCAAAAGATAGAGAATTACGGCCAGTATATTAAAACTTCTGTTTTCTCCATCCCCATTAAACATGCTTACCATCTGTTCATCTGACCGGCTGTATCTTTCAAGAACTTTAACAACCTGTTTCATTTCTGAAAAATAGTCATCCCTCTGTTTCGTCAGATACTTTGGATATACCTTAATAACCCTTGAACCACATGTAATAATTCCCACATACGTAAAGACATATAAACAGTCTCCGCTGACTGCTGTTTCATCTGATATCTCGATATCATCATCAACCAGATCTGACATTTCCAACTGGTCTTCATTATTCTTTACGCTCTTTAATACACCAAAGGCTTTCAGGTTTTTTATAAAACGCTCAACCGCAGATTCATCCATGGAAAAAATGCTTTTCAGATTATTCTTTGTATACCGCTGCTGTTCCCTGACATATCTTGAAACAATCTCCATTATGCATCATTCCTTTGCTTATCATAGTATAATTCCTTAAAGGTATCTCCGAAAATTCCCATTCCTTTTTTATCAAATGCATCACAAACAGATGAATACTTGCTACTGTCGCATCCATCAAAGAAATTATGTTTTCTCTGCTTTACAGCATCCTCATACAGATACATGATGACTTTGCTCTTGAATGCCTTGATAAATTTTTCTGAATCTTCTATCATTCCATCATCACCGGACTTAATGATTTTCTTTGAAAGGAAGAACGGCCCCATCAGCTTGTCTTCATTGATTCTGAAATCATCCGAAGACAATTTTGCATTGATAGCTTTTCTCAGCGTATTCCAGTTAATTACATCCTCACTTCCTGCTAATTTGATATTACCGATGGAAGCAATCTCTTCCTCATTTTCATTGATTCCAAGATATTCAAAATTCCATCTTCTCTTAAATGCCGTATCCATAGGAAATACACCTTGATCAGCGCTGTTCATGGTCGCCCAGATAAACATATTGTTAGGTATCCTGATTTTTTTGTAATTATTAGCATCTCCACCGAGCTGTGAAGCAAGATATCTTCTGATATCCTCAGATGCCTGTATTTCATACTCACTCACACCGTCATCATCACGATCCAACAACTGGAATACATCACCAAATACTGCTGCCACTTTTGCTCTGTTAATTTCTTCAATTAAAAGTAAATGTGGCTGTGGTGCTTCCGTTCTTCCGCTTTTTAACGCATCCACATATACCCGCATGAATGGTCCTGGTACAAAATCATATCTTATGCTTCTTCCATCCGCATCCATCACCGGTTTATATGTTCCAACAAACTGCGAATACGAATAATCCGGATGAAATGTAACTCTCTCATATGTACCAACCGTATCTGCCATCAGCTTATCACAGTCATCTTTCAACCCAAAACTTTTTCCTGTGCCAGGTGCCCCGAATACAATACGGTTTCTCTCATAATCTACATCTATGTTTGTATTATAAATCAGATTCATATAGTCCTCCTCAGAATCAATCAGATATTGAATGTATTTCTTAACAGCACTTCTCTGTGAACCATTTTTTTCAGGCTCTTTTTTCAGTTCATCCATAGCCTGATTTACCTGTCCGATATCTGTCGTATAGAATACACTGTGTTCTGCTACCATAGGCAGCGAAGTCTTTTCGATGTTATTTACATATGAATCTATTGATTGTTGACTGTATGGATTCCCTGCATCTGAATCACCTTCCGGCTTTACCTGCAATCCCATCCAGTATCTGAAAAGTCTTTTATTTCTTTCTTCCGGATCTTCACTTTCCAGATTAACTTCAAGTTCCATATCATCAGGATAGTAGTATTTTTTGTAAAGATACATCAGATTATTTTCATCTGTAAGCTGATAACATGATGTCAGTTTCCCTTCCGATTTTTCAGGAAGAACATCTGCCGGTGTAAAATTTTCGTGCCATCTACCCGGTTTCATATGCGACATATCACTACTTGAATCGTAAAAATAGTTTCCTATCCCATCTACAAATGCGATAAGTCTTTCTCCAGACATTGCAACGAATACCGTATCCTCATTTGTTTTATAGAATCTGACAAGTTCACCAGCTTTTCTTGATGCAGTCCTTGCATCATTTCCGTAATAAATCTCTTGCAGTTTATCAGCAATAGCTTTTTTGTCAATTCCATCACCATATAAATAGCTATCAAGGCTTCCTATATCCTTCCAACCAATACCGACAACGGACCGCTTTTTCCATTCATCCGTATAATTCATCTTTCCGTCTGTGGTGCCTATCCTGACAAAGGTTTTCGGCATACCAAACTTATCAACGATAACATGATGCATGGCATCATAAGACATATTTGCATATCTTCTCACCATTGCAATCTGTCCACTTCTTGCATAAATTTTATCACTTGGTTTAATCAGAAGTGCATACAGAATATGGTACTTCCAGACATCGTTGTGATAACAACTAAGAATATCACCAGTGGTGATTGCATAATATTTATGGAACCATGCCATGTTATAAAACTGATCCCCAATCAGCTTTTTCAGGTCATCATCCATCTTCTCACATTCTTCAATCGTCTGCGGATTAGCTTCTGATATAAACCTTGAACCATTCACCAGAGCATCACGAATCGATTTTCCCAACTGTAATGCTTCTTCATCAGACAGTTCCTTTGAATTATTGGCACTTCCAGATGTCCAGACACCAGTATCTTTTTTCTTAAATAATCCAAACTTATAGGCAGATCCACCTGAAATACTTCCAAAAAATTCACGACACTGCGAATTTCTCTCAATCCAATAACATAATGATTCTGAATTATCTCCATCAGAATAAAAAATGTACTGCAATATTTCTTCATCTGATAAAGCTGCAAGTTTTTCAGGCGAGTATCTATCCATGAAATCAGCTCTGCATTGTTCAACTGCATCATCATTTGATGGTAGTTCAAGTCCTGATTCTTCTATATGTTTTGTTAAAATATTTGCTGCACGTTGATATTTATTTTCATCTTGAAAATTATTATCTATATTCTGTTTTCCTAAATAGGGACGATTATCGTAATACTCCAAATATTCTTTCAATCCAGATTTCTTAATTGTAGCAATGTAAATTCCTAACTTATTCTGAATTCTTTCAAATTCCTTATTTGGTCTATAATCATTAGGAATAATAATCTGATTTCCTGGTCCGTTTCTGTTCCCGTCCTTGGTGCCTGATATTTTTTCAACTTCTTTTTCATCACATTCAAGACTGAATATATAATCTTCATATTTATCTACCTGATCATTTACCCCCAGGCAAAAATACTTCATTCCTTCTTTCTGTGCATATTTCCACGCAACTCCGCGTTCATAAGCACCACTATCTCTTGTATCAAAATAATTTTTTGTATTATCTTGCTTATGCACAAGCGGATATACAAATATTACAATCCTTTCACCAGACGATAGTTCAAGTACGAAACCTCTTTTTTTTGTATCATCAATGTATTTCTTATCGTTCTCATTTATCGATAAATAACCATTTAATGTTTCTATTGCTTGTTGAGTAGTATACGCCATCTCATTACCTCCTCAATTATCAGCCGACATAATCCTTCCAAATATCATGAACTGCATTTGCACAACTTTTTGCAAACAAAGGTGGCACCGCATTTCCAATCATCTTATACAAATCCATGTTACTTCCATAAAACACATAATCGTCAGGAAATGTTTGTAGCCTGGCCGCTTCTCTTACTGTTATTGTCCTTTGCTGTGTAGAATCAGGATGAATATGTCGTAATCCATCCTTATATAAATGAGCTGGTATCAAATTACTTGGTTCATCCCACCTAATTACATGATACTTATGTACATTTGATTCTTTTCCGGTCATTTTTGTATATAATTTTTTCAGAGCATCTATAGATGTGTATTGATTTCTTCCAGATTCTATATCCTCTGTCAATAATTTGAAAATTCCCAAATCTCTGTCACTTTGCCATCTTGCAATATGATTTTCCACACTTGGCTCTGATAATGAATGTCTGGTTCTTACACCATTTACTTTTGATGTTTCTTTTTCAGGATATAGTTTTGGTAAATCCCCTATTGCTTCATAAACAGTCTTCTTTCTTTTTACTTTATATTTCGGTAAATACTCTTTATAAAATAAATCTACAATTTGCTCTGCTTTATCACCAAAATACTCTTTACGCACACCAAATATAATTATTCTCTTTCTGTTTTGTGGTACTCCATATTCAGTAAAATCGATTATTGCCTTACTTAAATCTGGTATGAGGCAATAACCTGCAGTGTCAAAACTTTCTCGTATAATTTCAATTATCGGACTTCCTGTAGGTTTTGCACTTAGTATCCCAGGAACATTTTCAAATATAAACATTTTGGGCTTATATCTGTTGAGTACTTTAATATAACTTTCAAACAAGAAGTTTCGGTAATCGTCTTTCATTCCATTTTCATCACGAACTCTTCCTGCTATTGAATAAGCCTGACATGGTGGACCACCTATAATAACATCTATACCATCTGCCTCATGAATCAGTTTATCTAACCCCACTGATGAATCGTAAGTTGGATCATTATTCCATCCCTGAAAAAGTTCATCCGTCCTTTGAATATCAAATCGCATTACTCGACGATCAGCATCCTTATATTTCCATTTATCTCTGAGTCTAATCGCAAGATTTTTACAAGGAGCCTTTTCCCATTCAACTGCTGCAATCGTATCAAAATAGCCTGATTGTTCAAATCCATCCATTAACCCACCACAGCCAGCAAATAAATCTATAGATTTAATTCTTTTCATTTTGTATCTCCTGTTATAATTTTTAATATTGCTTCTCCCAGAGCCTGACCTAAAAGTGGAGGTACTGCATTTCCTACTTGTCTTGATTGCTGAGTTTTTGTTCCAGTAAAAACAAAGTCATCCGGAAATGATTGCATTCTTGCACTTTCCCTTACTGTAGGGACTCTATTATATTCATAATGAAATAAATTTCTGTGTCCTGTATCTACAGTTCTTGCAGGAGCATTTCCATTTAATCTGGTCCAAGCCATATGAAATTTTCTGCTTTCTCCCCACCCTGCCGGTAGATCTTTATAATTTCCACCTTCTGGTACAAGTGCTATAGTATCCTTTACCATCTGTGTATGATTAGTTCCTAAATGATTATGTAACACATCACAGTTTCCTCTCATCAATTTTTGATATTCAGTTTTTGGATCACATATATACTCTGCTTCATCACTTCCCAGATTATCTACAAGTGGTGGCAAATCACTTACTGCATCTCTGCAAGTTCTATAATCTTCAGGTGTAAATTTTATCTCTGGAAATTCTGGTTTACCAATATCTTCTCTGATTCCCATAAAAATAAGTCTCTTCCGTATTTGTGGCACACCATAATCTGCAGCACACAAAATTTTACATTCTATATTGTAACCCATTTTTCTAAATCTCTTTAGAATTTCATCTTTAATTTGTCCTTCATACAATGTAGCCATTCCTGGTACATTTTCAATTATGAATGCTTTCGGCTTATATTGTTTTACCATTTCAATCACTGCAAGATACAGTTTATTTCTTTTATCATCAAAATTTCTTGGACCTGTCAATGAGAATCCCTGGCATGGAGGGCCTGCTATTATTACATCAATAGATCTGTCTCCTGCTATTTTTTTAATTTCGTCAAATGTTTCTTGTTTAGATAAATCCGCATTCAATGGTACTGCACCATTATGATTCAGTCCAAATGTATTTAACGCTGCTTGATCATTGTCTACTCCTACAAGAATATTAAATCCTGCATCCATAAATCCCTTTGATAATCCACCGCAACCAGCAAATAAATCTATTGCATTCATTATAAATTACACCTCTCTAGTCTTCTTTAATAAATTCGCATATGTCAGATATATCACAATCTAACTTATTACATATTTTCATAAGCACATCCATACTTACCTGTTGATTTTTACTAAGTTTGGCTAAAGTATTTGTTCCTATTCCTGTTAATACACGCAAATCACCTTTATTTGGCATTCCTTTGTCTATCATCAACTTCCATAGTTTATTGTAGCTTACTTCCATTTTGCACCTCCATATAAGTGGCAACTATTACATATAACATTATAGATTATGCAAGATATTTTATCAACGGAGAAATAAAATATTTCAAAAGTTATAGTTTTTTATATATTCCATCATTAATAGCTTTAAATTATAAAATAAGAGTCTATAATAATATTATTGTTTTTAACGCCATATATATGACGTTACTATTTGGTATCTTTTATAGTAAGGAGGAGAAGTAATGAATTATACACCATCTATTAGAAGATTTATGCTATATCAAATTTTTCTAAGTGATTTATCTCTGTCAAGACAAGATCTTATGCGTGAGTTCAATATATCATCTCGTACATTAGACCGTGATATATCTGAAATTAGAAATGCATTATCTGAAATGACTACTTTTACTTATCAACTGCCTGTTCGTAATCTCATTTATGATTCAAGATCAAATAAATATATACTTATTGAGGAGGAATTTTATGGAGAATAAAATTATTTTTAGCAACTTGAAAGATGAAGTCATGTTTCTCGCTTCTCAAAGCGATGAGGTTATTGTAATCAGTGGTTACGTTGGACCTATAACTATTGAAGAACTTGCACAAAAATGTCCTAAAACAACTGTAGTCTATGGCATGTACGGAAGAGACGGAATTTCTTCATATTTACACAAAGCACTTTGTCACCTTTCTGCTTCGCACAACGATTTAAAAATTCTCTACTCTACATCAGGCACACATACTAAGTGCTACATATTTTTTAAAGGAAAAAAAATCAAACATATACTCGTAGGATCAGCGAATTTATCAGAACACGGATTATCAAGTCCGGAAAATACAGAATTACTTACTTATCTGTCTGATGATAATTTCACGTTAGTAAGATATTATATACAGTCAATACTATCTAATTCTATCCCGTGTGATTCTGATTCAGTCGTCTCATTAGCTACTGTACTGCCAAAAGCTAGAACCAAAAGAGTATTATTACCGCTCAATCCTCTTTCTGTTTCAATGCCTCTATACTATATTGATTCATCCACAAAAGAAAAGCAAACCCAACGTGCTAGCGGATTAAATTGGGGAAATTCTAATAATCATCATAAGAAGACTGGTGCAATGGAAGCTTGTATTCCAGTTTCGTCTAAACATATTGATAACTATCCGCTCCTATTTCCTCCAAAACAGCTTTCTCGTACCTCGTCAGATGGAAAGTCTACTCGTGTCAACGATCCCATTGAAATTATTTGGGATGATGGTTATGTTATGAAAGCAATTTTTAGTGGAAATGGCCCCGTAAGAAATGAAAGAGTTTATCCTAAACAGTTGACTTCAAACGACGGAGGCGGGGCTGAACTAGGTGGTTACATTAGATCTAGAATGAAATTAGATGAAAGACATGTAATAGAATACTCAGACTTACAAAAATATGGACGCGATGACATCACATTAACCTATATACAAGAAGGAATCTATGCTGCTGATTTTTCAGTATAGTCTAAATTATGAAAGGTAGGAGATAATAGATCTTCTACCTTTCATTGTTGCATTAACTATTTATATAACAGCTCACATCAATATTATCCGAAATCTGCATATATCCATATCCGTTGTTGCTTCGCTATCTGATAATCCCGCATCTCTTTTTTTACTTTCTTGTATTCACTGTAAGCTGCCTTTTTCTCTGAAAGCAGTCTTGCAAATTCCTCATTCAGATCCTTTACCTTTGGAATTTTTCCATCCGGCAGTTTTGAAAATGCTTCCTTTGCCGCCTTGTGAAGAGTGATTTCATCCCGGTGTGCCTCGTAAAATTTCTTACTGTACCCTGATTTTCGATAGGCAATGTAA
>JABLTO010158601.1_pt1 | contig 13782 bp, 18 predicted proteins | sample 7160091 | NCBI WGS metagenome assembly JABLTO01 (sample SAMN14651225, study PRJNA627086) | human gut metagenome | isolation source: feces | host: Homo sapiens
AGGATGTATTATAAATATAAAATAAAATTTGTTCAAGTTTTCATCACTATGTGTGCCTTGAACGAAGTGAAAGGAATGAGAGGTTAATATGAATAGTAAAGATTTAAAAGAATTTAAATGGCTAAATTTTAGTAATCCTAGTGAAAAGAAATTAAAAGAATTAAGTGATACATATGCTTTTGATTATAACGATTTAATTAAGGCAACTGATAAGTTTGAAACACCACATATAGATATAAATGGTAATGTTACAACTTACGTTTTTAAAATGCCTTATGTTATAGAGACTAGTGATAATAAAAAATATAGATCTTATCCAGTTAGTTTATTTTTAAATGATAATATTTTGCTTTCTATTTCTTTAAATGAACATCCGTTAATAGACGAATTAAAGGCTAATGAAAATATTGATATTACTAATCCTGTTATTTGGGTAATGAAAAGTACTGAGTATTTTATAAAGTATTTAAATGAGATTCAAGAAGATATTTTAGAAAAAGAAAAAACATTAATTAAATCAACTAGTAATAAAGATTTGGAACATATGTTAACATTACAAAAAAGTTTGCTTTATTTTACTACTGCTTTGCAAGGAAATCGTTCTTTATTAGAAAAGATTAAAAAGATTGATAATTTTAGTAATAATGCAGAACTTATTATAGATGCTGAGTTAGAAATTAATCAAGCAATTGAGATGGCTAACATTTACCGAGAAATATTAGAAAGTACTATGGATACATATAGTTCTATTATTTCTAATAATTTAAATGATGTTATGAAATTTTTAACTTCTGTTACTTTAGTTATTTCGATACCAACAATGATTTCTTCTTTTTTAGGTATGAATCTTTCTCTTGGGGAATTTGGTACTAACCCTTTCTCGTTTTTATTAATTGTTTTAATATCATTTTTAGTAGCTATTATTTTGATACTTGTATTAAAGAAAAAGAATCTCCTTTAAGGGGATTTTTTGTTTGGGAGTAATTTTCGGAGTAATTTTACAAAGGGCATGAAAAAAAGCCCTTAAATAAAGGGCTTTTAGAACATATTTGGTGACCCGTACGGGATTTGAACCCATATTTTACCCTTTCTTGAACAAGAAAGGAATAAATGAATTTTACCACAAAAGAATTTAGAAAGAACAATTTTTATATGTTATATGATTTAAACGACAACATTATTAGTTATTTAGATAATTATGATGAGTTAACTCGTTTCGTAAATATTCCAGAAAGAAGAGTTGTTTTTAACTTTAAAAATCATCATGAATTTATATTAGTAAATGTTGATGGTCGTTTATGTAAGCTTTATACGTTTTTAAAAAATTAGAAAAGGAGAATTATGAAAATGAAAATTGAAAGTACTGCAAATTATGAAATTACTATAAAGGTCAGTAAATACGATTTAGATATAAACTTGCCAAGACCTAGATTTGAAGAATTAAATTTTGTTACTGAAATGACTACTGAAATTTATGGACTTGATTTTATCACTCTAGTTGGTGGTCGTATTTCTAATACTTATTATTTATCTTATTTTGAATTTACAGAAGACAGACTTATATTTACTTATTTGAATTTTATTGATGGAAAAGGACTTACAAGAGTATATGAATACAAGAAAATTTCATGTTAATAATGAGAAATTTGAAAAAATTTTTCATTTTTTTTGCGATTTTGTTCTTTCGAGAAAATCTCATGTTATAACTATGACAAGCAATTAAATTGCTTTCTCATCTATACAATGAAAGGAGCATTAAATTATGGAAATTCAAGCAAGAGTTGTTACACGTGTAAGTAAAAAAGGCAATGAATTTACTGCTATTGAACTTACAATTGGTGATTATAAAAGACTAGTGTTTTTAAGTGCTGCTGAATTGGCTTTACTTAATTTAGCAAAATAAAAGAATAAAAAAATCATGGGGTTTTAGCTAATCAAAATGTTCTTTATACATTTTTCTCAAATCTTTATAAAACCCCGTGAAAAAAAGAAAAGGGGGTTATCAGAATGGAACAAGATGCTACTGCTGTTACTGCTACAACATTTGATCCAATCATTAAAGCTATTACTGGTTCAGTAAACGTAACTTTATTGGCTTCAATTGTTGCTAAGGTATTACCTTTTGCAGTTGGATTCTTTGTATTCTACTGGGGATATGGTTTTGTTACTAGTAAAATTTCCCGCGGTGCTAAAAAGGGGAAAATGTAATTTTTCCCTTTTTAATTTTTAGAAAGGAATGATTATATGGATTATGGTATTGCTGTACAGTTATTTGCAAGCGTACTAGAGTATTGTATGCCTATTATTGTTATTAGTTGTATTGTTGTTGTTATCATCAGAATAGTTACAAAAGCTTTGAAAGGAAGATTATAATGGTATACAAGAAATTTTTAAAAGCCAAAAAAAATATATTTGATTTGTTCTCTACTTTAAACTACAAAAGAAATTTTAAAAAAGAACACCCGGATTATTTTGATCCAGATGGTTTACTTGTCTTTTGTGGTTCTCAAGGCAAAGGAAAAACTTTAAGTGCTGTTCAATATTGTTTACGCATTTTAGAAGCTTATCCAAAGTGTAAGTTTTATACTAATGTTGCAATAGAGAATATTCCCCATCCCGAAAGAGTTTTCGAATATGATGGACTTGATTGTATGAAAGATGAAAACGGCGAATATGGTATTCTCTATTTGATTGATGAGATTCATCTTGAGTGGAACTCACTTGAAAGTAAAAATATTTCTATTGAAGAAATGACAGAATTTGCTCAGCAGCGAAAGCAACGTAAGCATATTGTTGGAACTTCACAAGTATTTACAAGAATTGCTAAACCTTTGCGGGAACAAATGAAATATATTGTTTCATGTAAGAACTTTTTTTCACTTATTCAGTTCAACACTTTAATTGATGGCGACACAATTGTTGAAACTAACGGAGAATTTAAGTTCGATACTATTGGACATTTTCTTTGGTTTCATACTAAGGAATTATATACTTGCTATGATACCTACGCAAAAATGAAACGATATAAAAAGGAATGGAATGGCCATCCATACCAGAAAGGAGTTTAATTATGGAATCTATTTTATATTTTGTATTTGTATTTCTACTTTACAAATTAATGAACTATTTATGGGACAGATTTATTAAAAGGAGGTAAAAACTATGATTTATAAATTTATTGGTAAAAGTGTTGTTAATCTAATGATTTTAGAACTGGTCTTAGGTTTTTACTCTGCTTATGCTTTAGAAAAGAGGCGTGTTTCATGAAGAAAATACTCATCTTAAATATTGTTTTACTTTCTATCTTATTTTTACCTAAAGCGACTCACGCAAGTGACTATATAGAATCTGTTAAAAATTACGCTAATGACATGTATATTCGTAGATATAAAAATGATTATGATTATTACGTTTTAGGTGGTCAAACTTATTTGCATCAAGAAAATACTACTGGTTCTACTACTTTACAATATTATCTTTGCTTTTTTAATAAAGATACTACTGTAAATGTGTCAAATAATTTTTATATTAAAACATGTCCTAAATTAGTTAGAATAGGTCTTGACATATCTAAAGATAAATCTGAAAGATTGTCATCTTATGAAACTACTGGTATGTTCAGTGAAGCTGCTTTATTAACTAATTATTTTGATAAAGAAGAAGATAATTCTTCAATTGGTAGTTCATCAACAGTTGATTTAGAAGAAATCAAACCCTATTTTGTCTGTATAATTATGCTTTTAATTGCTATGTTCTTTGTTTTAATTTTAGTTAAAGCTATGGGGTGGTAAAATGAAAAAATACTTTAGTTTATTATTTATCTTTATTTTAAGTTTTTTCATTTTTAGCTCTAATGCCAGTGCATTAAGTTTTGATGCTGAAATTGAAGTTAATGGCGTTGATTATCCTAAGTTTTCTTTAAATAATTCTGAACGAACTAATAGTTTGACTTTTAATAAATCTAATGATTTTAATCTTTCTTCTTTGATGCCTCCTTATTATGGTATTATTGACAATAAACAAATGAAGATTGAAGATTATTTTAATAAAACGATTGATGGCTACTATTTTAGAATGTTAGTCTCTTCAAATTCTGATACTAAATATTATGTTGCTCCTAATAAGCTATATATTCCTATTAGGTTGCAAACAACTAATATTGATGAAAATTATGTTCTTTATGTTTTTAATATTTATGCTAAATGCGATTATGATACACCAAAAATAAACTGCCAAGGCTACCGCTTACTTGATAAATCACATATCACTGCTTCTATATCTTATGATCTTGATTCTAGTCATCAAGACGTTGTAACTACTTCATGTGTTGTTACACCATCTGATAATTATACACATGCTACTATTGGTTGTCGTTATCCTAAAAATCTTCTTTTGTATCATAGATATCTTTACTTAATGTTAGATTTAAATAATGATATCTATTCCAATTTTACTCCATCAACTGGTGAAACAGTTTATCAAAATTTTTATGATATTTATTTAAATAAGCAAGTTTACTATGAGGGTTCTAATAAGCCAATCATTGATTTAACTACTAGTGTTGATAACGATTCGGTAACCTTAACAACTACAAAATCCGATAATATTGCTCAATATTGTTTTGAGGTTACTGGTTCAGTTACACATTATGAATGTACTACTAGTAACACTATTACTTTGAAAGATTTATCAAATGGCGACTATACTGCCTCTGTTTCTGCTAATTATAACGATGGTACTACCTCTGGCGTTAGTTATGCTAATTTTACTATTACTAACTCTGTTAAACCAATTTTAAAATACTTAGTTACATATGCTGATAAATCACTTTATGTTGATATGCGTGGATCCTATGGTATTAATGCTGATATTGCTTACTATTATCTTAAGTTAGATGATGGTGAATGGATTAAAATTGAATCCCCGCAATATACATTTACTAATGTTGATTTTGGCGGGCATAATTTACAAATATATATAGAAGATACTGAGGGTAACACCTCTGCTATCTCAAATTATAATAATAACTTTCAATCTCCAGAAGAAATTAATAAAAATTTCTTTGATTATGTAAAAGACTTTTTCAATTCATTCTTTGATTATATTAAATATCTTGGTTCACTCTTTGAAAAGTTTTTTAAAGATTCCATGAACTTTTTTCAATATTTATCAGATACATTCATGCATTTGTTTATCCCTACCGAAGAAGAAATGAATAATCTTATTAATACTATGCAATCTGCTTTTGAAGAAAAACTTGGTTTTTTAGGACAAAGTCTTACATTTGTGGTTGATGAGTTTAATTATCTCATTTTAAAACCCGATCCATTTACTGGTCTTTGTATTCCTAAAATTAGCTTGCCTAGTGAGATTGCTAATCTAGATATTATTTCTTCAGAAACGTGCTTAAACGACTCTATTATGAGTAATTTTAGTTTAGCCACTAATATGATAAAAATTGTCAATTCTTTTATGCTTATCGGTTGGTTTTTATCATTTGCATATAATGAGTTACAAAAATGGTTAGGAGGTAATTATTAATGCTAGTAATTGGATTATGTATGCTTGTCTGGGCTATTTTGAAACTTATACCATTCAATGTACCAAGTTTTAATCAAAGTTTTAGTGATACTGTTGCACCAATTCAAACTTACTTAAATCAAGCAATTTCGTTCATTTATACGTATGTTATTGATTATGAGGTTGTTAAAACTATATTTACTTTGATAGTTTCTTACTTAGCAGTTAAGTATCTATATAAGTTTTTCATGTGGGTAATAAGAAAGTTGCCGATAAGTGTAGACAGTTAGTATGCAAGGGGTTTGCCAGTGGCAATCCTTGCATACTAACAATCGCAAACAAAGCCCTAAAAAAGAATTTTTATCAATGGGGTTTGGGGTTTTACCCCAAGAAGATTATAAGAAACATGACTATGTGTCTTATAGAGGGAATTGTTAAGACCGTAGGTCCTTAACGCGGAACCGCTCCAAAGTGGTTCCAAGACTAGGTTTTTTTGCGGATTTTTATGCAATTCCTGGGTACTGACACTACTACGACTTAGTGTCAGTTGGTCAATGGTCAAGGTGAGGTGTAAAAAAACTATGTCAATAACTAAAGAAAGGTCTTGTAACTGGTGTATTCAACTGTACCCAGACAACGAAAATCATACGAAAGCCTTAGAACTTATCGAACAAAATTATCAAGAATACGCTTGGATTAAACATAGACCCGAATCAGATGAGAAGAAAGAGCACATACATGTAGTAATTCATTTTAAGAATTATCGTTGGAATACTGCTTTAGCCGAAGAATTAAACATAGAACTTAATATGTTTCAAAAGTGTCGAGGGCTAGACAATGCTCTTCTCTACTTAGTTCACTTTCGTGAACCAGAAAAGATACAATATTCACTAGATGATGTACACGGGTTCTATCGTAGAAGATTAGACCGTTTAATTCAATCTGATGGAAAAGATAAGGCTGATATTGCTAGTGATATTGTGGGCTGGATTAATGAACAGCCTAACGAAATAAAAAGAAATCAACTATTTTACTACTGTGTCTCTAACGGTTATTATGGAGAGTTAGTAAGAGGTGCTAATTTGTTCTTTAGTATTCTAAGTGAACATAACGCTGATATAGTTGAATCTAGATATGGTAATTTACATTGATGAAAGGAATGATAATATGGAAAAATGTAATAGTGATAAACAAAGAATTGTTGAACTTGAGTTCGAAAATAAACTTTTAAATGATGCCTTAGAAGATAGTAATGATTTTAATGATGAATTAGAGAGTTTATTATTTCATGTTGAAGATAGTATTCGTGATACTTATTATCTTATTTGTGAAGAACTAACCGAGGTTGATAAACTTATTGAGAGTGAATCAGATTCTTCTAAACGTGAAAAATATCGTGGTATAAAATATGGTTTAAGTATTTCTAAAGTTCATCTATCTGATATTGTTGACACTCTTGAATAGTCCCGTTAAATAAAAAATCATGGATCGAAATGCGACTTTTACAGCTTAAATTAGTTTCTAAGTTTGAGTCCACACGATTTTTTTAGGGACTATCAAAAGGTCTTTTTTTTTAATGTTTTTTATGTTATTCTTTAATTAAGAAAGTTGGTGATATTTGACAAGTATAGAAAAGTGTGTATAATATTCCTCCGAGGTGAGGAAAATGTATGTAAGTTTTGAAGATGCTTACGAAGAATTTAAAATTTATGCTAGAAATCGGCATAAAAAACAAGGATTTTACAATTTAACACACGACTTTACTAATAAAGTACTTCCCTACTTTAAAGGTAAAAATATTTATGATATTACGAAAACTGATATTTTGAGGTGGCAAAATGCTATTTTAGAGTTAAATTACTCTAATAGTTATAATTCTAGATTATATTATGTTTTTAATTCTTTTATGAAATATTGTTGCTCTTATTATGATTTAAAAGAAAATGTTTGTTCTTTAGTTGGTAGTTTTCCGAAAAGAAATGAAAAAAAGAACTTTGACTTTTATACATTAGAAGAATTTAATAAGTTTATTAAATGCGTTGATGATGAGGTTTATAAACAATATTTTTCTACATTATTTTATTGTGGACTTAGGCCTAGCGAAGCGATGGCTCTACAATTTAGTGATTTGAATGGTGATATTATTACTATTTCAAAAAATCTTAGACGTCATGGTGACCGTGAGTTTGATACTCCTAAAAATAATTCTAGTTATCGTGATATTAAAGTACCAAAAGTTCTATTAAAAAAATTAAATGCTTTAAAAAAACTTTATAGTGTTAAATATGGTTCGTTCAAGAATGAGTATTTTATTTTTGGGGGAATAAAACCGTTAGCACCTACTACAATTGATAGATATAAGTTAAAAGCATGTCAAAAGGCAAATTTAAGGCCTATAACGCAACATCAATTTAGACATTCTAATGCTACCCTACTTGCTAGTTGTGGTGTGCCCTTAAATTATGTTCAAAAACATTTAGGACATAGTAATTTATCTACTACTACTGATTGTTATCTTCATGTTGAAAAAGAGTACGAAAAAAGAGTACAAAGTACTCTTAATTCGTTTGAAAATAAATTTTACAATCTAACACACGATTTTACAAATTTGTTTTCTTTATTTAAACGTTAAATAACGTTCAAAACTTAATTGGTGACCCGTACGGGATTTGAACCCATGAATGCATGCGTGAAAGGCATGTGTGTTCAACCACTTCACCAACGGGCCATAAACAAAATGGTGGGCCTGGGGGGACTTGAACCTCCGACCTCACGCTTATCAGGCGTGCGCTCTAACCAGCTGAGCTACAAGCCCATTTTGTCAACGACTTCTTAATTTTACCTTATTTTATATCGTTTGACAAGTGTTTTTTACTATTTTAATAAAAAACTTTTTATACAATCCATAAAATGGTATATAACTATTATGGCGGAGCAGGAGAGATTCGAACTCTCGCACCAGTTACCCGGTCTACATCCTTAGCAGGGACGCCTCTTCAGCCTCTTGAGTACTACTCCATTACCAAGCGATTACTACTAAATTTTACTATATAATATATATGCTTGTCAACAAAAAATAGTCTTTTTTATAAAAGAAAAAATCATAATTATTAAAACTATGATTTTTCTTTTCTGATTCTTAAACTAATTGTCCATAATATTTGAAAAATTAATAAAGCAATATAAATACTATTTGTGCTTTTTAATACATAATCTAGTACTATACTTAATAAACTTATGCCGAGACCAAAAATAATTATTTCTTTTTTTGATCCTGGTGATTTACCATTTAGTGGGGCAATTAAAATACTAGCAAAAAAATATGTTGACTGTAAAAGTGTCGTATTTAACTCTTTTAATAACAAAACATTTATTACTTGCCAAACAAAAAATGGCAAAAGTAAATAGAAAACTAAATCTTTTTTATAGTAAAAACTAGAACACATTGTAATAAGTAAGATTATTATAAGCACTATATTAGTTGTACCTAAATCCCCTACACTATAACCAAAGAAATTATTTAATATTCCGTAATGATAAGAATGATTTAGTTCTACTAGATTAAGATTATTTAAATGTATTATAGACCCTACTAGTATTAAAATGACTTTATAAATAACTATTAATGATATTGTTTCTATGCATTTATAATTAAAACTCTTTAAAAGAAAGTAACCAAAGATAATAATTGAATAAATAATTAAAGGAAATCTTGGTGGTGCTAAAAGAGCAAGAATTATTGCTTCACAGGCATTATCAATAGTAATCTTTTCTTTTTTCAAAAGTGAGTATCCCAATACCCCTATAAAACTAATGATGGGATAAAGAAAGAGTTTAAATATATCTGTTTTTAATACTAAATTATTAGCTAGGTATTGTAATCCATTTTTATAAATTCCAAATAACAGTAATAATAGTAAGATAACTAAAATAATTTTTTTACGTTTTTCTTGATGGTCTTCATAAAATAAAGCTGTTTTATACATTATCATCACCTCTAATCCAATCGCTTAATGAAATATGACTTGGACAGATATAAGTACATAAACCACATTCAGAACATTTTTTATCAACAACTTTATTTCTTTTTAAATAAGCAATATATGGATTACAATTAAAAGGACATACTTCAACACATTTTCCACAATGAATACAAGGTATTTCTTTAACATTTTTCTTTTTCATAAAATATAGTGCATGAGTATCATCATTTAAATATACTTCTTTAATATTAACAAGATGACCATGTAACAAACTATTTAAGTATACTTCGGTATATTTATCGATTTGGATATTTTCATTTTCAATAACATTTTCTAAAGGTGTTCCCTTTTTTACTTGTAATACAAAAGGTTTTATTGCATCACCAGTAAATGTTACAAAAGATATATCTCTTTTACGTTCTTTTATTATATCAGCATACATATCATATACTTCTTGGGTATTTAAAAAAACTTCATCTTTTAAATTTAAGGTTTCTTTTAAAATACTGTTATCTTCTAAAGGATATGTGTCATTTAATATCTTCAAAGATATAGCAGGATATGTATCAATATAACCCATAAAAGATTCAATACTTTCTCGATCATTTTCTTTTAGACAGATAAATACTTTTTCTAGTTTAAATGCTTCTCTTAAAACATCAAGCATTGTAATGATTTCTTTTTTATAATTTTTATGAATCATCATTTTACACGCTACATAGGGTTCATCTTCTATACCATTTAAAACTAGAATTTTTTTGCCAGTAAATTTATCCCATGAATAAAAAGGATGTTCTTTTACTTTCTCAGCAAAATCAGTTCTAATACGAATAGTTGTTAATTCAGCTGTTCCTTTATATGAATCATTTTCTAAATAATCATTATTTATTTTAAGATAGTATTTATCATTTATAGGTACTATTTTTTCAACTGTCCCACTGATTGGACTAAAGGTGGTAGTGTGTGCGTCTTTAAATAGTGCTTCTCCTTTTACTACTTTTTTACTAGTAAACATAATTTTTGCATCTTTAGAAATTGGCAAGAATACACTTGGTGGTAGCATAAAAGAAACTATCTGGCTACTAACTTTTATATTAGGATCTTTATTTATACAAATTGTTTTTTTCATATCATCACTTCTAATTAATTATATCAAAAAAAGAAGATCTTTCAATCTCTTTTCATAAATTCTTCGTATAGTTTTGTGCAAGCATCTTTATCCATCTCGGGAGTATCAAGTAAAGGGTTGGGAATATTTAAGTCAATATATTTTTGAAAGCCTAAATGATGGAATGGTAAAAATTCAATCTTAGTAACATTGTTAATTTTTTTAATATATTCTTTTAATGAAGCCATATACTCTTTTTCATCAGTAAGCCCTGGGACTACGACTTGTCTTAGCCAAACCTCGCAATGGGAGTTATTTAAGTGCTTGATAAAGTTTTCAACTTCATTCATTTTGTAACCTGTTAGGTGTTCGTAGCCAGAAGCATTAGTATGCTTAATATCTAATATAACAAGATCTGTATACATTAAAATTTTGTTATAATCACCTATACCAACACCAGAAGTGTCAAGTACAACATGGATACCCTCCTCTTTTAGCTTGGGTAATATATCAAGTAAAAAGTCTTTTTGTAAAAGGGGTTCACCACCAGAAAATGTAACTCCCCCATTGTTTCTTTTGTAGTATGGTTTATTGGAAACGATTTTTTTTAGTAGTTCATCACTAGTCACTTTATTACCACGCATGACCCACATTTCCGGATTATGACAATAAAGACACCTTAATTTACAACCAGACATAAAGACAACAGTTCTAATACCTGGTCCGTCAACAAGACCAAATGTCTCAATACTATTTATAAAGCAGTTCATTACATACTCGTATGGAAGGTTCTTTTAATAACCTCTTCTTGTTGTTTTCTAGTTAGACGATTAAATCTTACGGCATAACCGGATACTCTGATTGTTAAAAGAGGATATTTACTAGGATTATGCATGGCATCAATAAGAGTTTCACGATTTAGGACGTTGACATTTAAGTGATGGGCTCCTTTATAAAAATAGCCTTCTAATAAAGATACAAGATTTTCTATTTTTTCAGTCTCGGTATGACCTAATGTGTCTGGAACAATACTAAAAGTATTAGATATACCATCACGTAAGCATTCGGTATAAGAAAGTTTAGCGACAGAGTTTAATGAGGCGATAGCACCAGATTCATCACGACCATGCATGGGATTAGCACCAGGGGCAAAGGCTTCACCTTTTTTACGACCATCTGGTGTTGAACCGGTTTTTTCGCCATATACCACATTAGAAGTAATGGTAAGAACTGAAAGTGTTGGTACAGCATCTTTATAGCATTTATGCTTTTCTAGTTCTTTATAAAAGTAAGATGTGATTTCACGAGCTATTTCATCAACACGGTCATCATCATTACCAAATTTTGGATAATCACCAGTTATTTCAAAGTCGGTAGCAATACCAAGTTCATTACGAACTGGCTTTACTTTAGCATATTTAATAGCTGATAGAGAGTCTACTACAACACTTAGACCCGCAACACCATAAGCCATTAGATGGCGAACGCGGGTATCATGAAGGGCCATTTGACTACTTTCGTAAGCATACTTATCATGCATATAATGAATTGTATTCATCGCATCACTATAGATAGAGGCAATGACACTTAATACTTTAAAATAATCATTTTTTACTTTATCATAAGTTAAAATGTTCTCCGTATTAAAAGGAATATTATCTAAAACACGTTCATTTTTAATTTCATCGTAACCTCCATTAAGTGAGTATAAAAGGGCTTTAGCAAGATTACAACGAGCGCCAAAAAATTGCATATCACGGCCAATGCGCATCGCAGAAACACAGCATGCAATAGCGTAATCATCTCCATAGATAGGTCGCATAATATCATCATTTTCATATTGAATAGAATCTGTTAAAATAGACATTTTAGCACAATACTTTTTGAAATTTTCTGGTAGATGTTCACTCCATAAAACAGTCATATTAGGTTCTGGAGCAGGTTCTAAGTTAGTAAGTGTGTGAATTATACGATAACTTGTTTTAGTAACTAGAGTGTCGCCATTTAAAGAACAACCGCCTATTGCACAAGTAACCCAAGTTGGGTCGCCTGAGAATAACTCGTCATATTCAGGTGTTCTTAGGTGTCTTACTAGTCTTAGTTTAATAACAAATTCGTCTATTATTTCTTGAACGCCTGATTCTGTTAAAAGGCCATTTTTTAAATCTCTTTCAAAGTAAATATCAAAGAAAGCATCTACTCTACCTAGACTCATAGCTGCGCCATTGTTTTCTTTTACTGCTGCAAGATAAGCAAAGTATGTCCATTGTACAGCTTCACGAGCATTAGAGGCCGGATGAGATATATCAAAGCCATAACGTTTAGCCATATTTTTAATACTATCTAAAGCTCTTATTTGCATAGATACTTCTTCACGCAAGCGAATTAACTCATCAGTCATCGGACCAACGAGATTTGCAAGATCTTGCATTTTATCCTCTTTTAAAGCATCAATACCATATAAGGCAACTCTCCTGTAATCCCCAATAATACGGCCTCTTCCGTACGCATCAGGTAATCCTGTTAAGAGTCCTACATGACGAGCTTTTTTGACAACCTCGGGATACGCATCAAATACCCCTTGATTATGAGTTTTACGAAATTCATTAAAGTATTTATCGACATTAGGATCAAGTTTATAATTGTAAGAAGCAAGTTCACTGTAAACCATTCTAATACCCCCATAAGGATTAACAATTCTTTTTAAAGGTGCATCAGTCTGTAAGCCTACAATAACATCGTCATCTGCACATATATAACCTGGTTCAAAAGAATCAATACCAGCCATGTGTTCTGTATCAATATCTAAAACATGTTTTTCTAATTCTTCTTTTAATAGTTTAGTACATTCTTTTAATATACTAGTTGTTTTATTAGTTTTAGGAACTAAAAATGATTCATCACTACTAGCCCCATCATATTTAGTATAGTTTCTTTTAATGAAATCAGAGACATTAATAGAACTAGTCCATATTCCTTCATTAAAACCTAACCATTCTTTTTGCATATCAATCATTCCCTTCTAAATAAGTATAACAAAATACAAACTATAAAAAAAGAATGATGACAAATTATTGGGCTCTCCGCGAACAAGTGGGAAAGAAAATCGCCTTAATGCCCCATAAATAAAGGAATAAGAGATAATTTTTTTAGTTAGCAAAATATTATCTC
>JABLTO010081966.1_pt1 | contig 13774 bp, 9 predicted proteins | sample 7160091 | NCBI WGS metagenome assembly JABLTO01 (sample SAMN14651225, study PRJNA627086) | human gut metagenome | isolation source: feces | host: Homo sapiens
ATTCATCTTAAAATGCTTCAATGCCTCCACAATTGCACTCTCTTTATCTTCTGGACACTGCGGTTGCCTGCTATCTTCATTTTTAGGTAAATTATTTTTGTTTCAGTTGGGACAAAAGAACAACCGTCTCAACTGTATTACCACTTTCCCACAAAATCTAACCTTGACGATACCATCCACAAATATCATTTAGCGAACATGCATCTCTTATTATATTTATTTCAGATGAATAATAACCTGCATCCATTAATGAATCCTAAACTCATCCAAAATAACAGCCGCCTGCTCATAATTTAAATTGATCAATATTTCAAGTATATCTTCATATGCTTCAATAAGTTCTTGATCCTGTTTAATTTTATCACTATATGTAATAAAGGATTTAAGGATAATCAACTGTACTATTGCTTCTTGTTCTCTTATTGATTTTTTAAATTTATTTACCTCAGATTTTGCATTTTGAAAGCTATTTCTAATAGAAATTAATATTTCTGGCAGCAATTCATCCATATGCATTTGGTAAATCGTTCTCAACAGTTCCTTTATGTGATATTTTCCATACTTTGTAAATTGCTTATTCAAAAATTGCTTATCTACGTATGAATAATTTGTTTTGATTTTACTCCAGTCTCCCGTGCAATATCTCGTTACAGAAAGCATAAGAGATTTATATAACTGTATTCGAACATACTCCTCATCAATGTCATTTACTTTTTTCTCAATATATAGAATTTTCTTTTTACATATATTTCTTCTTTTTGAGTCAACATATGAGTCAAAAAATTCACATAAAAAATTGCCAAAGATATCTTGATAGAACTCAATTGTATCTGTTGTAAATTTTGTAAAATCAATCTCTTCAAATAATATATCGATTGCCATTTTTGCATCATCTTGGGTTTGAATCATTTCCCGCTGAAACAGCTCTATGATTTCATGTTCTTGGTAAACATCAAAAATTTCGTGAGCATTATAATTTCTTTTAGTATATTTCCAAATATCAATCACACATAGCAAAATTTCATGAATAACCATTCTAAAAGATTCATTCGTAAAATTTAGGCCGCAATTTGCAACATAGCATATTGTAGATATATCATAGTTACTCATATCAAAAACATCTATCTCTAAAGATTCTTCCTGCAGCAGATACCTATCTATTATCTCCTCTTCGCGACTAGTATAACAATTTCCATCATCATCTTTGATATAACGATCTATTCCTGACAACTTAGGTTGCATATTAGGATTAAATATAAACTCCTTATCTTTCTTACTCACTTTCAAATAATTAGCATTATATTTTTGATGTTCCATCTGATCTTCAGATAATTTAATAATTGTATTAAATACCGCTTGTGCCAAAGTCTCGTGATTAGCTAAATATCTCTTCACATATTTAGCCATTTCATCAATAACACCATGTTGCCCCTTATACATCAAACAATCCAACACAATTTTCTTTATTTTATTTTTTATCCCAATAGCAACGTCATTTTTCAATTGATTCAATAAAACTGGCATAAGTGCAATGTCTGCCAAAAAGCTTCCATTAGAAAACAATTTCTCTATTCCGTTAATCCATATTGTGCAAAACTTTTCCCTTTTCTCATTTTCTAATTCTTGATGATTTATTGCACTAGCAATTAAAAGTATCAAAAGATTTTCATATTGAAATGCCATATCAGTATCCTTCATCAATTCTAAAATAACTTTAATTGCATCAAGAGTTGATGGCAAGTCAATCTGCCCAGACACCATATTATCATTACACTTTTTAATCGCCGCATTTAATCTCTGCTTAGGTTTATTGAATTCTTCTTGTCTTAGAACAATTTTTTCTGCTTCCCCTGATATTTGGGGTTCTAACATAATTATATTGTCGGTTATCTTGGTTGCTTTTGCACCACGCATATCCATTTTTTGAATCTGTAAATAGTCCTGTGCATTTTCTGCATCATTTTTTATAGTTGAATATAAATAATCAAGAATTCCATAGCATTTATCCTGAACCATTGAATCAAAATATATCTGTGTATGAGATACATATTCTTGTATACTCAAATCACATTTTTTATCCAACTCATATCTATCTTTAAGTTCAGGTATCCCCATGGTCTTAAGAATTTGCCTTTCGAGCAACTCTTTTGTCGGATTTTTTTTGTACAACATATATCTTGTGGTATCCCAATGAACAAGTTCTATGCTTGTAGCCAAATCCAAAGCATAACCCGGTAATTCGTTTTCAAAGTGCATTCCTATACTCTCAATGATTGTAAGCAATACTATATTATTTGATTTTGAATAAATAGTTTCTTTGACATAATTTGCAAATGCAACAGTGAATTCATGATCCTTTTTACAAATCTCCAAACTGCTTATTATAGCCTCTTTAAGACAAAAAATAACATCTCCTATTAAGGTAGGTACATTGTGATCTCTAATCCCTGCAAGCCACATGTTTCCATTTCCCCAATATTCCTTTATTGCATTACTCTCACTAATTTTTACTTTGATTTTTATTACATATTCAGGATTATTAGTTGCATATTCTAATATTACCCTATTTATAAATTGAATTGCCCAATGAAATCCCACTTTAAAATTCAATCGAAACAGATTCCATAAAAATGCATTCTCGTACACTGTTCTATATAAATAATTATAATGTTCAGCTTTCTCACTTAATCCATATTCAAAACCCTTAGACAGTCTATCGGCTCTATAGAAATCAAATTCCTCTGCATCTACTTTTCCACGTAACCATAGTATATCAGCTATCGAACACAATTCGCTTGCTAATCCAGTTACCAAAGCAGGATAAGCATTCTTCAATGTCCATTCCATAATATCTTCTGACTTACGCATACTTTTTCTATTTCCATTAATATAATTATTAATCAATGTATTAAAAAACTTTTTTAACCACTCTTCTGAGTTATCTGCCATTCGATAAAGTGCTTCCAAGCAAGACGATATTTCATCTATGATTTTATAATAGTTTTCTTGCTCAGATTCCTGCAACGAATATTCCACATAATATTCCATCATAGCGCATGCATCTGAAGCAATAACTGCCACTTTATCTTCTTGTTTCGCATAATCCAAGCATAACTTAACTATATCATCTCTTCCGATTATATTTTTCTTATATATTTCTTCGTTTTTCAAAAGTCGAATAATACATGGTCTTCCATTACCAATTGGGGACAATTTCATTTGTGGTGATTCTTGTCTAATATGTAATAACTCACCTTCAAATGCGAACAAATTAATATTCTTCACAAAGTCGAACAACATGCCTTGTTCCAGAATCTCCGACCCTTGTTCTTCGAAATAATTATCACAAAACCTTGACTTAACAATTCCAATTTCTGTTTGCCTTTTCCAACTTTGCGGAATCTCATCAGAAAAAGTAAGGCTATATAAAAACTTATCTCTATTTACCTGTATAAACATTTTATTTGAAATCCAAATCTGATACCGTCTATACACACATCGCCCAAGATTTTCTATTTCATCATAGAAGGTCTTATACTTCCCTTTGCACAAATCAAAAGCTTTATCAAAATAATGTTCAAAGCAAATATCTTCGAAAATATCATATTTCAGTCTAATATAATCTCCTTGTTGAGCAATTACACCTTCTGAAAGCAATGCATGCATTATGTCTCTGTCTATATCGTCCTTATGAATACCCAACATAAATTTTCTAGCTCTTTCAAACACAATCTTCTCAACAGTTTCAATAACTTTGTTACTGAGTATGCCATACATTCGAGATTTTTCCTCCAAACATATTATGTTTTTCCAAATATATTCTCTTAGAGAATTTTCATCACCTATATTATCAATATCCATCGAATTACTAACTATCAAGTTTATATAAAAGGGCGATTTTAATAAATCAACATATAAATTTGTTTTATACATTTTATGAATAATCGGATATTGCTTCATAAGCAATGCAAGTTCATCTTCTGTTATATCGCCAACTTCATAAATTTTTATTGAAAAATTTGTTTCCAGTTTAATAAAAGCATTTTTATCACTCGTTCTACAAGATGTTACTATGTACACATTTTGATATTCTGCCGCCATATCATACAAATACTGTAATAATTCAAATTTTGTTTCGGCACAGTCCGCAATAAACTCGAGAGCATCAATAAAGAATATTAATTTCTTTCCATTAATACACTCTAAAACGTCTTGGATACAGCAACCCCAAATGTCGTCAATATGACTTTCTTCCAAAAATCTTTCAGCACGAGCATATAAAACCAATTTTTCATTTTCAACATATTTTTTGCATAAAACAGATTTACCGCTACCTGCTCCACCTTGTATTGAAATATATCGCTCATTGTCTTTTGTTATTTTTTCAAGAAATTCATTTCTAACGATTTCATACTCTCCGTTAATCAATCCTTCAATATTTTTCAACCCTGAAATACTAAGTTCCAATGCACCTTTAAATTTTCTGATATTAATATTAAAGTTCTCATACTCATCCTTTAATACCTTGTATAATTCCTTCTGAAAATTACAATCATTTTGTGCTCTAGTTATAATATCATTTGTAGTAATCAAATTATCTTTTACAGTAAATGAAACACTCCCAATTTGATTATCGCCACTATATTCTTTTATCTTATCAATACTATTATTACTTAGTACGAAAAATACAATATTCTTTAAGGTCGAATATTTTTTGTCTTTTGAATCCCTTATTTTTTCCAATGTGCTTTTTATTTTTGTTGGTACATCTTGAGCCGTACTTACTTGTACTAAAAGTTCTCTATTTTCTGATATCAAATCTATATATGGATAGGTTGCTGTCTCAACATTCAGATTGCTAAACTTCTGTCCAAACCAAACATTACATACTTCAACTGCAAATAACTCAAACATTTTAGCAGCATCAAATAAGCCATTTTTATTTGCCATTTTTATTTTTTCTTCGTATGATGTCATATATTCAGTTATTAAATCCATTCTTTCGTTTGAGTGCAACATATATTTGATGCTCCTTATCTAGTATTCTTTTTATCATTTACCGAATTTTTTATATTATCGCATTCAACTAATATTTCTAATACTAAAATCCATTGCATTATGCCTATTTAATTCTTATTTATCTCCACTTCTAATTTCGGCAAATTATTCAAGCTTACTGTTTCCAACGTCCGCAATTGCTGTACCGCTAACCGTCGAAGCAATTCCATCCGTTCTTTTTGACTTTTCCCCTGATTAATCAAAACCGCATTATAACTTTCCAGATTTGCAAGTACCAGTAACTGATTCAGAGTTGCTACATCCCGCATATTTCCTTTCACCGTTGAATTTTCATCTTTCCATTGCTTCGCCGTCTTTCCAAACAAAACAACATTCAACATATCTGCTTCATTAGCATAAGTATACGCCACCTGTGCGGGCGTTAATTCTGGTGGAATCAGATTTTCTTTTATCGCATCAGTATGTATCCTATAATTCAACTTAGAAATCTCCCTATTCAAATTCCAATTCAGAGATAATCGACTATTCTCATCCGTTTTTAATCTCCTGTAATCCTTCATGATATATAACTGGAACTCAGGAGAAATCCAAGTCGCAAAGGACATAGCAATATCACTATGAGCATATGTTCCGCCATAGCGTCCTGCTTTTGAAACAATACCGATAGCATCTGTCGCTTCAATCCACTTCTTTGGCGACATAGTAAAGGCGTTTGCTCCTGCCTGCTTTTTAAACCCCTCGAATTCGAGGGGTTTGAAATCTGGATTATGTAACCTTTCCCATAATCCCAGAAATTCTATAACATCCCGATTTCTCATCCAGTTTTGAATAACTGCCGTTGGGTCATCGCTCTTATACCGGGCAATATCTGTCAATGAAATAAATTCATTTTCAAAATCCTGCGTATAAATTCCAATATCTATTCCATTTGCATGGATTGTTTCTTTAATTATTTTCCCCATTACTCCTCCTGTAATCACATTATAATCTTTACAAAACGCTTAATTCTCTTTTCTTTTAAGAATATTCTACTGAATAACTATCTTCATCTTCCCACATTTCCCGATATGCTTCAACATAAAGTTTAATGCAACTAGGGTATATATACAAATACTTTCTACACACCCTTTTAAACAATTTCAGTATTTTTTCATCACAGGCAAAATCCAGCAAGTGATCTAGCAAATATGACAATTCATCTTCTAACACGGTTCTGCTACACACATCTTCAACCAATGGCAAATAAACCTCATAAGCTTTCTGATGTAATTGAACTATCTGCTCTGCAATCTGATAAATCCTTTCATCTATTAGATTACCCCAAAATACCTAAGTGCCTCCGTTATCGCTTCTATCTTTTCTTTCGGTGGATATTTTCTCGGTTGTTTTAACTCTTCCACCGCATTAGGAGCATCATACATTGTCAATCCCAAATACCTCTTCACTTCTGTGATATATGCGGTATGTACTTTAAATCCATATTTCTTCCCGACATATTCTTGTATCATTTTATATGTGTTTTCGGTTTCGGCTGGTATTTCTTTGCACGCTCTGCAATCTTATCCAAGGATACTTTCCCCTCACTTTCTCCAAATTCAATCTTCACATTTATATGACCGTCTGGTTTTTTGTGGGAAAGCAATACTACCGTCTCTATATGCACACTCATCGGAAACATATCAGTCGCCTTCACCTTCCTGATCTCATACCCATTCTCCCGCAGATACTTCACATCCCGAGCCAAAGTCGCTGAATCGCAGCTCACATATACGATCCTCTCCGGCTCCATCTGAACCATCGTATCCAGTACGCTTCTCTCACATCCTTTTCTCGGTGGATCGACTACGATCACATCCGCTCTCGCATGCTCTCCCGGATGCTCTTTTGCATAATCCGCATAATACTCCGGCAGCACTTCTTCTGCCTTTCCTACAAAAAACTCCGCGTTTGTAATCTCATTGATCTCAGCATTATGCTTTGCATCTTCAATTGCCTGTGGCACGATTTCCACGCCGTAAACTTTCTGTGCTTTCTGCGCAAGGAAAAGGGAAATCGTTCCGATACCACAATACACATCCCAAACCGTCTCTTTTCCAGTAAGCCCGGCGTATTCCAGTGCGGTTCCGTAAAGTACCTCTGTCTGTACCGGATTCACCTGATAGAAAGACAGCGGTGAAATCTGGTATTTGACATTACCGATATAATCGGTGATATACGTCTGTCCCCAGAGCGGACAAACCTTTGATCCCATGATCACATTCGTCTTTTCTTTATTGATATTATAAGTAATACTTGTCATTCCCGGAATCTTTGTCAGCTTTTTCAACAATTTTTCACTGCTAGGAAGCTTATCCCCGTTAATGATCAGACAAACCATGATCTCTTTTGTTGTAAATCCATACCGGACCAGGACATGGCGCACCAGCCCTTTGTGCCGTTCCTCATCATATGCAGAAATCTTCTCTTCCCGCATGTAGTCCAGAATCTGATCCAGGATCACTTTATTCTCCGGTACTCCAAGTACGCAGTCCCTGTTCGGAACCGGGATGATCTGATGGGTTCTTCCGGCATAGAATCCGGCAATCAGATTCCCTTCTTTATCCACTCCGATCGGGAACTGTGCTTTATTCCGGTAACGGAACGGTTCCTCCATTCCTGCGATCGGCTCCATGATCTGATCCAGCAATTCTTCTTCCACACTGCCAAGACGGATCAGGTTATTTCTTACTTTTGTATTTTTAAACTCCAGCTGTTTCCGGTAATCCATCTCCTGAATCTGGCATCCACCGCAGCGTCTTGCCTCCGGACAGCGTGCAGATACACGAAATGCGGATTCTTTTACAATCCGCATTAATCTCGCATATCCGTAGTTCTTTTTTGCTTTCATTACTTTTACTTCAACGGTATCTCCGATGACTGCATCCTTGATAAACAGAGTATATCCATCAACCTTTCCGATTCCTTCACCGCCGATTCCGATATCTGTAACTTCTACCGTCACTACGTCATTTTTCTTCATTTTTATACTCATCTTTCTTTCAGAACTTCTCTTAGATACTGGTCTTTCTTAAGTTAGATTCAAACAGACGGTTATAACCTAACCAGTCCTTTGTATCTTTTGCCTTAAAAATCTCTGTCAGTGTCTGCATCTTTGCATCAGCATTATCTGCACAATTAAGTGCCATTGCCTCAGCAAGCGCCGGTTTCTTCGGCGAACCGTATTCGAGTTCTCCGTGATGTGCTACGATACAATGCTTTAATTCACTGGCAAGCTTCTTCGGGAAATCCGGGATCTCACGAATTGCATCATCCAGCATTTCCACACCGATCACAATATGACCGAGTAGCTGCCCATCATCGGTATAATCATTATCCGGGAACAGGGAAAGTTCCTGTGTCTTTCCGATATCATGGCACATTGCCGCTGTATACAGAAGATCCTTATTCAGGATCGGATATGCCCCTGCCATATATTCACAGAATTTCACTACGCTTAATGTGTGCTCCAGAAGTCCTCCGGCAAATCCGTGATGTACACTCTTTGCTGCAGAATGTGCCTTGAAGCTCTTGATAAACTGTTCATCATTTACAAAATAATACCGGATCACCTGCTGCAGATACGGGTTCTTCACCTGCTTTCCATAACGCATCAGTTCTTCATACATTCCATCCACACTTTTCTCGCTGGTCGGCATATAATCCGCCGGATCGTATTCTCCCTCGTCTGCTACACGGAGCTGCTTGATGTTCATCTGAAGATTGCCGTTATAGCTGATGATCTCCCCGTAAACTTCAATAAAATCTTTTTCGCTGTAATCTGCAATTCCATTTGAATTCGGATCCCAGATCTTTCCATCTAAAGTTCCTGTCTTGTCCTGAAGGATCAGGTTGTCATATGGTTTTCCGTTCCTTGTCTCCGCACTTCTTTTCCCTTTGCAAAGATACGTATTTCTGATTGTCTCGCCTTCGTGTAATGTCTCAATATATCTCATGTCATTCCTCTTCCTGCTCTATATTTTAAATTTATGGTTGCTTTTTATCTGCAAATCTATTCTTTACTTCCAACTGTCACATCAAATGTTACATCGACATAACCATCTGCGCCACGCCTCTGCCCTTTGATCCTGATCTGTGTACCGGTTCCGGCTTCTGCGATCTGTTTATGAAGTCCTGCTATACCGGTGATATCTGTCTTGTTAATCTCTGTGATCACATCACCATTCTGGATCCCCGCCTGCATCGCAGGCGAATCAGCCTCTACTTCCCTGACATAAATGCCTTTCGGGATTCCCTGTTCGCCGGCAAGCTTCTCCGTCACTACAACTCCGTGAACGCCAATATACGGAACTCCCTGTCCATTTGCCAGAAGTTCGATCTCTTCCTTGATATCCGAAATCGCATAGGCACTTACAAGATTTCCGTCTCTCTGCAATTCTGACTGGTCACAGATTCCAATCACTTCACCCGCCGTGTTAAACAGAATTCCGCTCCCTTTTTCACTTCCTGCAATATCTGTATCAAGCAGCCGGTACTGCCCGTCCGCCACTGTCCGGTAATTTCTGGTGGAACTGATGATCCCATATCCGACACCACCTGCATATCCAAACTGCTCACCAAGAACGATCACGCCGTCCCCACGGTTCACTGCATTAGAATTACCAAGCATCGCCGTCTGGATCTGGTTCCTCGTACTATCCGACAGATCTGATCTCTTAATCGCAATGATCGCAAGTCCAAGATTCCGGTCCTGCTTTTTCAAAGTTGCGTTATATGTAGTATTATCTGAAAATGTGGCTTTCAGTGCTTCTGCATCTTTTACAATTCTTGCCGGTGCCGCAATCAAAAGATCTGCTCCATTATCCCAGAAAATAACTCCCGATACAGCCTGCTCCCCTGCATTCTCCCAGCCTTCATCCCGGTGCACGGCATAGATCTCAACCACACTTTTTCCTGCTGACAATGCCACCTGGTATAATGCATGGTTCATCTCCTGATAATCTTCGACAGTCAGATCCGGATACTGAATCTCTTCCTCCTGTGCTTCCTGATCCTTGGTATCTGTCTCATTCTCAACCGGAGTTTCCTCCTGATCCAGCGGAATCGTTACCTTCTCTCCGCCCAGATGTGTCATCGCCCATGGGCGAAGGGCATAAAACGCAAGACCTGCTGCAAGTCCAAAAATCAGTCCTCTTCCTGCAAGCCTGCACAGATTTCCCATGATTCCTTTTTTACTTCGCTGTTCATCTTTTACTGTTTCCTGCAAAAACGAATATTTTTCTTCCTCACTGTCGTGCGGTTCTTCGTTATGCTTATTCTCCCGATTATCAGACATTGTGCTTCTCCTTATGCCTCCGGAGTGCTTTCAGCCACACCTGGTTTTAGTATACATGATTCCCCGCAAATGTTCAACGAAATTTCACCTTTCCACTTTCATTTAGACGGTAAATAAGTTAGAATAGAACCAGACAAAATATGAGGTATAAATGTATTATGAATCAAAAATCTTTAACAAAATTGGAATTTCCAAAAATTATAGAGATGCTGACCGATCACGCTTCTTCCCCTGGCGGAGCTTCATTCTGCCGACGGATCAAGCCGATGACCGACCTTAACAACATTATCACTGCACAGGAACAGACTTCCGCAGCATTTACCCGCATTGTAAAGAAGGGAATTCCTTCTTTCAGCGGCTGCTATGCTGTCTCCGACTCTCTTAAGCGCCTGGAGATCGGAAGTGCCTTAAGCGCACCGGAACTCCTTCGGATCGGCAAGCTTCTTCAGACAACCGCCCGGATCAAATCCTACGGCCGTCATGAAAATGCAGACGATCAGGCAGATTGTCTGGATGTATATTTTGAACAGCTTGCGCCGCTTACACCACTTTCTACTGAAATTGACCGCTGCATTCTTGGTGAAGACGAGATCAGCGATGATGCCAGCAGCAAATTAAAGCAGATCCGCCGCAGTATTAACGGCATGAATGACAAGATCCATTCTACCATGACCGGACTTTTGAACGGTTCCATGCGCACCTATCTCCAGGATGCCATTATTACCATGCGTGGCGACCGTTACTGTCTCCCGGTAAAAGCCGAGTACCGCAGCCAGGTAAATGGTCTGATCCATGACCAGTCAGCAACCGGCTCCACACTTTTCATTGAGCCGATGGCCGTTGTCAAACTGAACAATGATCTGAAAGAATTATATGCCCAGGAGCAGGAAGAGATCCAGGTGATCCTTGCCCGCCTCAGTGTGGATGCAGCTGAATATATTGAAGAAATCCGTCTGAACTACAAAGCACTTGTAGAACTGGATTTTATTTTTGCAAAAGGTGCACTGGCACTGGATATGAACGCCAGCCGCCCAGTCTTTAACACCGAAGGCCGGATCCGAATCCGTGAGGGAAGACACCCTCTTCTGGACCGTAAAAAAGTTGTTCCGATCAGTCTGACACTTGGAGATACCTTCGATCTTCTCGTCATAACCGGTCCGAACACAGGTGGTAAGACCGTTTCCCTCAAGACTGTGGGACTTTTTACCCTGATGGGTCAGGCAGGTCTGCACATTCCTGCACTTGACCGTTCAGAACTTGCTGTATTTAACCAGGTTTATGCTGATATTGGTGACGAACAGAGTATTGAACAGTCTTTAAGTACCTTCTCTTCTCACATGACAAATGTGGTTTCTTTCCTAAATCATGTGGATGAGAATTCATTAGTCCTTTTCGACGAACTTGGTGCGGGAACCGATCCGACTGAGGGTGCTGCACTTGCTATCGCCATTTTGTCACATCTGCATAACCGTGGGATCCGTACTATGGCAACGACACACTACAGCGAACTGAAGGTATTTGCTCTTTCTACTCCGGGAGTAGAAAATGCCTGCTGTGAATTTGACGTGGAGACATTGAGCCCGACTTACCATCTTCTGATCGGTATTCCTGGAAAAAGTAATGCTTTCGCGATTTCCGAAAAACTCGGCCTTCCGGATTATATCATCCAGGATGCCAAAACGCATCTGACCGAGGAGGATGAATCTTTTGAAGATCTCCTTACTGATCTGGAACAGAGCCGCAAGACCATCGAAAAAGAGCGGGAAGAGGTTGCTTCTTACCGCCGCGAGATGGAGCGTCTCAAGTCCGAACTCAAGAACCAACAGGAAAAGCTGGATACACAGCGCGACCGGATCATTCGTGAGGCAAATGCCAGAGCAACCGACATTGTTCAGGAAGCCAAAGATTTTGCTGATGAGACAATGAAGAACTTCCGCAAATTCGGCAAAGCCAGTATTTCCGCTTCCGAGATGGAAAAAGAAAGAGAACGGATCCGCAAGCAGCTTTCCAAAACTGAAAATAAAAACCGTCTGGAAAAGAAAAAGCCTTCCAAAGCTTACAAGGCAAGCGATTTCCATCTGGGCGATTCTGTAAAAGTACTGAGCATGAATCTGACCGGAACGGTAAATTCACTACCGGATGCCAAAGGCAACCTGTTTGTCCAGATGGGTATTCTCCGGTCACAGGTCAATATTTCCGATCTCGAACTGATCGAAGAACCGCTTACGGTTACTGCAAAGCAGATGCGCAGAACCAGCAGTGGCAAGATGAAGATGGGCAAATCCATGCATGTCAGTCCGGAGATCAATCTTCTTGGCAAGACAGTCGATGAAGCAGTTGCCGAACTTGACAAATATCTGGATGATGCCTATATCGCACACTTAAGTCCGGTACGAATTGTACACGGGAAAGGAACCGGCGCACTCAGGAACGGGATCCATCAGTATCTGCGCCGCCAGAAACATATCAAATCCTTCCGGCTGGGAGCTTTCGGGGAGGGCGATGCCGGTGTAACTATCGTAGAATTCAAATAATCATTGGGGGAACTATCATGGTGACTAAACAGAAAATCTTAATTGTAGATGACGACGAGAATATTGCAGAACTGATTTCTCTCTACCTTACAAAGGAATGCTTCGATACGATGATCGTACACGACGGGGAAGAAGCTCTTACCGCATTTGAATCCTATCAGCCAAACCTGATGCTGCTCGACCTGATGCTTCCGGGCATCGATGGCTATCAGGTCTGTCGCGAGATCCGCAGTAAGCACAATACCCCAATCATTATGCTTTCCGCAAAAGGAGAAGTATTTGACAAGGTGCTCGGTCTGGAGCTTGGTGCTGATGATTACGTCTTAAAACCATTCGATTCCAAGGAGCTTGTCGCAAGAGTAAAAGCGGTACTCAGACGCTATCAGCCTGCCAAACCAGAAACTCCTGCCGCCAGCCGCGGAAAGGTTGTTGACTATCCGGGAATCGAGATCAATCTTACCAATTACGCAGTAACCGTTGATGGTAAGAATGTAGATATGCCGCCAAAAGAACTGGAACTTCTGTATTTCCTCGCCTCTTCACCAAACCAGGTATTCACACGCGAGCAGCTCCTTGACCAGATCTGGGGCTATGAGTATGTCGGCGACACCCGTACCGTTGATGTTCATATTAAACGTCTGCGCGAGATGATCAAGGATCATCCTTCCTGGGGACTTAGTACCGTCTGGGGAATCGGTTACAAATTTGAGGTGAAGTAATGAAAAGTACCCTTTACCTTAAATTTATCCTTTTATATATTATTCTCGGATTTTTAAGTATTTTTACGGTAGCATCCCTGTCATCCACACTGACAACCCACTATCTGGAAAGCTGCATTTGGTAGAGAAGTTCATGTCTGTGAAAAAAAAAGTCCATGAGATCGATCTGC
>JABLTO010075463.1_pt1 | contig 13747 bp, 15 predicted proteins | sample 7160091 | NCBI WGS metagenome assembly JABLTO01 (sample SAMN14651225, study PRJNA627086) | human gut metagenome | isolation source: feces | host: Homo sapiens
CCGAGATCCGAATGCTGAATTGCTTGTCTTTTTTCATGTTTCCTCCGTTTTCATTGAAGTGGGTATGGGCTTCTGCCCGATTTGAGGCATTTGGCAGGGAGCCGGTGGACCGGCGACTAGCCAAATGCGATGCTGGCTCCTCCCGAACGGGAGGATTTTTCCCGCCGCGGCGGGGCTTCTCTGCGTTGGACTGGCGTATTGCGCCTGTGTTTTCTTGCGTTGCCCGCACATCGGTGCAACGTGGGCTTTTTCGGCTGCGCCGCGCACACACCCGCAGCTGGGGCGCAAAGCCGCACACAGCGGCGACACGCGCCTCACGGCGCGGCGCAGGCGCGCTGCTCCCCGACAGGGTCGATAGGGTCGATTTTTCCCACGGCGGGAAGATCGGCACTTTCGGCACTCCGGAGCGAGATCAGCCGCTTCCCGTTGCTGCGGTAGATCTTGACCAGAATCCCGTTTTCCCTTAGAGTCTCAACGCTTTCCAGCACCAGACGGGTCACTTTTTTCGGCGTGATTCCAAGCCTTCCGTCAGAGTCGATCTTTGCGGACAGTGCCGATGGCGTGCCGGTGTATGCAGGATCGGCACTGAGCAGCGCAGAGAAAAGATGCACGAGCTGAAGCGCGGAAATCTTAGAAGCGCTGCTGCAAGTTTTGCTGTCAGCAAGTAGCTTCCAGACGTGATCGTCCTCGTCAAGCTCCAGCTTTAACGTCCGGTCCGGGATGTCACGCCCGGTGCAGTGCAGGGATGCGGCGTTGGCGCTTCGCGTATTTTTTTGCAGCACAAAGGCGGAATCTGCCGCGCCGCTTAAGCCCGTCGAACCGGAGATCATGTTCATCGGATCATCGTCGTGGAGCTTGCGCAGATGATGAATTAAGAGAATCGCGATGTGATGCTGGTCAGCAAGCTGTTTCAAAAGTCCGACGTCTTGGTAATCGTTCGCATACAGATTGCTGTCACCACCCGCACTGCGGACCCGCTGCAACGTATCAATGACAACGAGCTTTGTGGTTGGATGCTCCGCTAAAAATTGCTCGATCTGCTGTTCCAGCCCGTGCCTTAATGTGTCAGCCATGATCGCAAAGTGCAGCGTTGGCGGCGCGTCTTCCGTCAGGTCAAAGAGCCGTGTCTGGATGCGCTGGAACGAATCTTCAAGGCTGAGATACAGAACCTCGCCCTGTGTCACTGCAAAATTCCAGAGAGGCTGCCCCTGCGAAACGCACAAGCAGAGCCACAAAGCAAGCCACGACTTGCCGATCTTCGGCGCACCCGCGAGGATATGCAGGCCCTCTGGAATAAGCTCATCTACCAGAAAGTGCGTCGGTTCATACGTCCTGTTTTGCAGTTCTTCCGCATTGATGGTGTGTAGTTTATTCATATTGTCACCTCCTTCGATATTGTTATCGCGGTTTTTATTTTCGATTTCACCGCACCAATATCGTAACACAAGGATTGACTTTTGGAAATAGGTAATGTATCATTTCAATAGATACACTATATTGATGCAAATACATTCTCGAATGAGGAAACAGCTTATGGGCGTTTTGGGAAAGGATTTATTTGATTTACATCGGCCGCAAACAAACACCAAGGTTGAGTTTGGCGCATCGGCCTATTGGGTGGAGGACAGACCGCAGCCGCAGCCGTATGGAACGGTGCTGACGGAAGTTTTGAACCTTGACGTCGCGCCATTTCAGAAATTGCTGGATCAACTGAACACAGCCGTTCCAGGAAAAAGCAATGATGTTCTGCGTGCTTACATGGACATGAAGAAGGGGCTTGCTTCTCTGCCGCTCTACCGGCTGTATCTGGAGGACTTTCGCGTCTTCGGCGATATGCCAGTTGAAGAATTTGTGATTGGAGAAGCACAGGATGCCTTTGCAGCGTTCATGATGCAGGAAGATAACGATTTGCCCGCGTTCATGCAGCAGCAGATCGACGATATTCGTTTGATTCAGGAACGGTATGCGTGGTTTCTCGACGGCGTTTTTGCGGATGCGATATTTGAAAAGAAAAAGGGCCAAAAGAAAATTCCTCTGGCCCCGATGATCTGTTCGCGCGGATATGAAGCTTTTATCAGCGGCGTCAGTCTCGGCGAAAACCCTGAGACAGACGCGCCGCCGGTGAAGACGCAGTACCGCATCCGCGGCGAGAAGGAAAAAGCCGAGATCGTCGAAAAGATGTACTTTGACCGGCTGCTGGATTTCGTCTATGTGGAGTTCATGAAGGGACTGCAAAAAGGATTTGTGCCGAAACGCTGCGCCAACTGTGGGCGCTGGTTTTTGCAGACACCGGGAGCGACCTACGCCTATTGCACCGGGCCTGCACCGGGACAGAACGGCAAGACCTGCCGGGAAATCGGCGCGAGCAGCAGCTTCCGCAGCAAGGTAGAGAATAACGATATCTGGAAAGTTCACCAGCGGGCTTACAAAAAATATTTTGCCCGTATCAGAAGCGGACTGATGACCAAGGGCGAGTTCGAGGTATGGTCCAGACAGGCGGCAGATCTGCGGGATGCTGCGCTGGAACGATATGCGCGGGCAGAGAATGAGGAGGAACGGCAGCGCATCGCGCAGGAGATTGCCGAGGCGCTCAACGCAGAATGATAGAAAAAATAGGAGCGCTATCCGTAAATGCGGATAGCGCTCCGGCTATTACGTTCCAAACAAAAACACGGCGTTTTCTTCCCCAAGAAACGCCGCGCTTTTGTTTTAGGATTGGATTGGGTTGAGCGTATTAACCGATGGCTGTATTGTAGCAGACCACAAGCCCATGCGGAAGCTCCCCCGGGGGATGCTTTTTGTACGCACATCGCGTGTTTTCATATCCCCACATGGGGTTTTGCGCGGAAAACGCACTGTTTTTCAAAAAACTGAACCTCCCCACGGGGTTCCGTATCGCGTCATATTTCTCTAAAATGCACAATATAAAGGCTGCAAGTTTTACAGTTTCTACAATCATTTTGACTTGAACCTCCCCGGGAGCTTTTTCTTTCCGATGCGTCGCGCTACACTGGATGGTATCCTGAAACGGCGAAAATCGCCAAAGAAAAAGGAGGAACAAACAATGGCATGTTTCCTGGTTCCGACTGCGGAAGCTATCGTCATGGGTGTGGTTTCCAAGGTGGAGAAGAAAAAGGAAGTCGCGGTGGAGGGCAAGATCCCATTCTCCCGCAAGCTCAAGTGGCTCAAAAATATGCTCTGGGGCGGCGCAGCGCTGCTGGCGTATGAGCATGTGTGGCACGGCGAAGTCGTACCCTGGTTCCCGTTTTTGACCGCCGCGGCAAATCCGGAGGACACAGCGGTCATGCTGCACGAGATGGCGACCGTCGGCGTGACGATGGCACTTCTGGTCACGGCTGCGTGGGGATGCATTGCGCTCGCCGCGGATAAGATCGTCAAGCGCGAGTCCGGCGTGGAACCTGCCGTTCGATAAGGAGGAGATGCAATGACACTTCTGACCTGTGTGTTTGCGGCGATCATCTGCTCGATTTTATGGTACAAGCACGCGCCGGACAACACCATGCGGCTCGGTACACTGAGTCTCATGTACTGGGGCGCGTCGCTTATGTGGCTCGGTGATGCGATTTTTGAATATGCCGAGCTGCATGAGGCGTTCTTCACGCCGGAACCGATCGATATGCTCAACGACTTCTATCTCGGCTTGTCCGTGGTTGCGCTGGGTCTCATCATCTGGCTTGTAATCCTGCTCGTCAAAGACCCGAAAGGCGCGGTAAAGGCGTCGCTGCTGAAAAAGAAATAAGCGTAAATGCCCGATGCAGGAAGCTGCATCGGGCATTTTGTATCCCCCACATGGGATATTTGACGGGTGCGCCGCTATTTTGAATAAAATACTGTCAGAAATTCAGCTATATTTAACAAGTATTTCCGTGCTTGAAGGGCAAATAATCCCCGTAAAGCGTTCTATTTACGCGGCTGACCCCCAGAGGGGGTTCCGATTTCTGTGCCGCACACAAAATTTCATCCCCCGGGGAGGCTTACGAGCCAGCGCGAAATTTTGTAAAATACAAAATAAGAAAGGTGGCGGTATGCGTGGACGAACTGGAACAGGAGCATTTTCATGAACATGAACACACGCATGACCATGACCATGCGCATCCGCACGAGCATGACCACGCAGACGGCCACAAGCACCCGCATCACCACGAAAACACGAAATATGTTCAGAACCGGCTGGCGAGAGCCTCCGGACATTTGCAGCACGTCCGCGCGATGGTAGACAGCGGAGAAGACTGCTCAGACGTTCTGATGCAGCTTTCTGCCGTGATTGGCGCGCTGCAATCCATCGCCAAGGTAATTTTGAAAGACCATCTCGACCACTGCGTCGTGGACGCAGTGCAGTCCGGCGACACCCAGACGCTTGACGATTTCAAAAAGGCCATTGACCGCTATATTCGCTGAGGAGGAACGCTATGATCGACAGGAATTTTGACCCATGGAAACGAGTTCGTGACTTCAGCCCCGAAGCGCTGCTTCAGGAAAGCAGCGACCTGGTGCAGTGGCCAATCAAGCTCTACAAAGCGCCGAAGCTCTCGCCCTACTACCATCACGGCCATCTGCTCATTGCGGCGGACTGCTCGGCGTTTTCCTATCCGGGCTTCCATGACGCCCTGTCCAAGGGACGGGTGCCGCTGATCTGCTGCCCGGAAAACGACTTTGATATTACGGTGAAGCTGGCGGACATTTTCAGTCTCAACGACGTTGCAAGCGTCACTGTCGTTAGCATGGACAAACCGTGCTGCGCTGATCTCAAGGATATGGTGCTTCGCGCCATCAAGCAGAGCCGCCTGCCGATTCCTGTGCAGGTCACGAACCTGTTCGTAGACGCGGAGGAAGTGGACTGACCGAAACAAGCATGAAATACGCGAAAAATACCAAAAAGAAAATCCTCCTGCATGTGCCGCAAACGGGCATGACGATCCCTGCCACGTTGATCTGCGGCAGGGAAACCGGCAAAACGATTACAGTTTCCGCAGGCGTTCACAGCCGGGAGTACATTGGCATAGAAGCATTGATCCGCTTGGCACAGGAGCTGACACCCGAAAATGTACAGGGAACGATTTTACTGCTGCATTGCTGCAATTATGATGGCTTTCTCTCGCGCAGCGCAGACGTTGTACCCCATGACGGCAAAAATCTGAACCGGGAATTTCCGGGGACAGTCGACGGCACACAGACACAGAGGCTTGCTGCGTTTCTGGAAACGGAGATCATCCGAAATACGGATTGTCTGGTGGATTTACATTCCGGCGGTTTTTGTGAGAACCTGCTCCCGCACGCATATTACCACGGTGCAGCCAAGCCGGAGGTCTGCGCGGCGTCCTGTCGCATGGCAAGATGGACCGAAGCGAAATATCTGGTCCGTTCCGAAGCAAGAAACGGTTTTTACAGCCACGCAGGTCAGTGCGGCGTTCCCGCGATCATTCTGGAACGCGGCGGCTGCGGGCTGCTTTTGGAGGATGAGGTTCTGGCGGACATTGCGGATGTGAAAAATATCCTGCGTGGACTTGGATTTCTGAAGGATGCGCCCGCCATATCGTATTCCCACACGATGGTACAGAACGGCCGGTATCTGGATGCACCGGCAAGCGGCTGCTGGTATCCGAGGAAAAAGCCCGGCGATCAAATCCAAAAAGGAGAACTTCTGGGCGAGATCCGGAACATTTTCAGCGAGCCGCTTTGCAGGATTCACGCGGAAACTGACGGCGTGGTGCTGTATCAGACAGCGTCTCTTGGAATCGAGACAGGCGCGCCCATGATCGCATATGGAGAATTGGAAAAGGAAGTATGACAATGATTTCTGCAATGGAGCAGCGCGTCCGGCACTATTGGACGCTTCGCTCACACGACTTCGGGGCAGTGCGAAAAAATGAGCTTGAAAATGAAATGGGGCAAAAATGGCTCCGTGAGATAGAAAGGCTTCTGCCGGAGAAGGAGCATTTGCGGATTCTGGACGTCGGCACAGGAACCGGCTTTTTTGCGGTGCTGCTGGCACAGGCGGGGCATCAGGTAGAGGGCATTGATCTGACGCCTGCCATGCTGGAGGAAGCCAGATCGCTTGCCGCACAGCGAAATCTCGATATTGTATTCCGGGAGATGGACGCGCAGGCGCTTTCCTATGCGGAGGAAAGCTTTGATGTGGTTCTCAGCCGCAATCTCACATGGACGCTTCCGGAACCGGAGAAGGCCTACCGGGAATGGTTCCGGGTTTTGAAGCCTGGCGGCTGGCTCCTGAACTTTGACGCGGACTACGCCGCGAATGTGCGCAGCCACAGTATGCAAAACTGCAAGGTCGCGCCGGACAGCCCGTATGGACATATCGGCATGACCGACGCCTTGCAGCAGGAAAACGACGAGATCACCTTGACCATGGACATTGGGCAGCTGCGCCCCGCGTGGGATATGCGTGTTTTGCGCAGGATCGGTTTTTCCGACTGCCGGTCAGATGCAACAGTCGGGCAGCGAATCCTTGGAGCGTTGGATTTGACGCACGCGCCGATGTTCGGCATTTGGGCAAGGAAAGCATAACGCCGCACGAGAGAGGATGATACCATGAAACAGTTTGCAACCTATGAGGAAGAAAATATTCACTACTGGACGAACCGCGCTTCCGGTTATTCCACAGTCAATCAGGAAGAACTTGCCTCTGACCAGAAAACAGTCTGGCGCGGTGTAATCTCCGGCAGAATTGCTGCACGATTCCCGGATAGATGCCCGGAGGAAATCCGGGTGCTGGATGTTGGCACCGGGCCGGGCTTTTTCGCGATCATTCTGGCAGAGCTCGGCTATCAGGTCACAGCGGTAGACTATACGGCGTCGATGCTGGAAGAAGCGCGGCACAATGCCGGTGCGCTGGCAAAGCATATTCACTTTCAGCAGATGAACGCGGAAAAGCTTGCCTTTCAGACGGCGTCCTTTGATGTACTGGTCACGAGAAATGTTACATGGAACCTGCATGATCCGGAAAAAGCCTACGCTCAATGGATGCGCGTCTTGAAACCGGGCGGCCTGCTTCTGAACTTTGACGCGAACTGGTATCGCTATCTGTGGGATGAGGGCGCACAGCTTGCCCACGCGCAGGACAGAGAAAATCTGCAAAGCGCTGATGTTCGGGATGAAACGGCGGGAACAGATGTTTCCGCGATGGAAGCGATCGCACGGCAGGCACCGCTTTCCGCGCACCAGCGTCCTGCATGGGATTTGCGGGTGCTGCGCGGACTCGGGATGCAGGCTGCCGCGGATACGGAGATCTGGAAGCAGGTCTGGACAAAGGAAGAGCGCATCAACAACGCCTCAACACCAATGTTTCTGGTGGAAGGGCGGAAATGTCCGCTGCTCCAGTAAGGAGACACTTTGAAAAAATACATTCTCAAACGATTTTTACAGCTCATTCCGGTCCTCATCGGTATCACGTTTTTGTCCTTCGCCATGATGCGAATCGCGGGCAGCGACGCGATCACCGAGCTTTACGGTGACAAGGGCGCGGTAGCGCAGGAGATCATCGATGCCAAGCGCGCAGAGCTTGGACTCGATCAGCCGTTTTTGACGCAGTATCTGGCATGGGTTGGCGGGATACTGACCGGAGACATGGGCATCAGCTATATTTCCGGGCGCGACGTGTTTCAGACCTTTGTGTCCAAGCTCCCGGCGACGCTTCTGCTGACGGTTCTGGCAATTTGTGCAACAGTTATCATCTCTATTCCGCTGGGCGTTTTGGCGGCCGTGCGGCACGATAAATTCACAGACTATTTCCTGCGCTTTTTCAGCTTTATCGGGAACTCCCTGCCCAACTTTTTTGTGGCGCTGCTTCTGATGCAGGTGTTCTCTATCCACTGGAGTATCTTTCCTGTGATCTCAAATGGGGTGACTGTGCAGAGTGCCGTACTGCCGACGCTGACGCTCGCTGTCGCCATGTCTGCCAAGTATATGCGGCAGGTGCGCGCCACCGTACTGGAGGAGCTGAACAAGGACTATGTGGAGGGCGCAAAAGCGCGCGGTGTGCGCGGACGGGTGATTCTCTGGAAAAGTGTTCTGAAATCCTCCATGCTGACAATTATTACGCTGCTGGCGCTGTCCATTGGAAGTCTTCTCGGCGGCACGGCGATCATTGAAAGCATCTTTATGTGGGACGGCGTCGGCAAGCTGGCAGTGGACGCGATCACGATGCGCGATTATCCACTCATTCAGGCGTATGTGGTCTGGATGGCAATCATCTATGTGATGGTAAACTTAATCACCGATCTTCTTTACCACGCGCTCGACCCGAGAATCAGACTGGGGGTGAGCGAGGTATGAGTCAGCCGACGATCCGCAAACAGAGAATCCGGCGCAGCAGCGTCAAAGTCCGACTGATTGTGTTTGGAACGCTTGCCGTGCTGCTGATTCTGTTTTCTGTATTTTCAGAACAGCTTACCCCATACGATCCCTATTTGCAGGATTTGAGCAATGCCAAAGCCCCGCCCTCGGCAGAACATCTGCTGGGCACCGACCGCTATGGGCGCGATATGCTCTCGCGCGTTATTGTGGGAAGCCGAACGAGCATTTTCTCCACGCTTCTGCTGGTAGCGGTCATTACCGTGCTGGGAACTGCCGTCGGCATCTTCTGCGGCTGGAACGGGCGCTGGATGGACACGGTGCTGATGCGCATCTCGGATATGTTTCTCGCCTTTCCGGGACTGGTGTTCGCATTGGCAGTGGCCGGTTCTCTGGGCGGAGGACTTCAAAACGCAAGCATTGCGCTGGCAGCGATCTCGTGGCCGAAATACGCCCGTATTGCCCGCAGTCAGACGCTTGCGCAGAAGGAAACCGTCTGGATGAGGGCAGCGAAGCTGTCGGGAAGCAGCTCCGGCAAGCTGATTTTCAAACACATTCTGCCGAATATCATCGGTCCGATTCTGGTGACGGCCATGCTGGATATCGGTACGATGATGATGGAGCTGGCAGCGCTGAGCTTTCTTGGCCTTGGCGCGAAGCCTCCTACAGCCGAATGGGGCAGTATGATGAGCGATACGCGCAGCCTGATGACCACTTCGCCGTGGATCACGTTTTCTCCTGGCATTGCAATTTTTATATCCGTCATGGTTTTTAATCTGCTGGGCGATACGATTCGGGACTATGCGGATCCCAAAAGCCGTGGGAGGTGAGCCAATGGAAGAATTACTGCGATATGACCATGTGGACATTTCCTACAACGGAATTCCGGCAGTACAGGATGTGAGCTTTACGCTGCGCCCCGGCGAGATTCTCGGAATTGTCGGAGAAAGCGGCTGCGGGAAATCCACACTGCTGAAAGCTGCCATGGGTCTTCTCGGAAGCAGCGGCATGGTGACGCGGGGCGACATCTGGTATAAAGGGTGGAACCTTCCGGATCTGCCTGCAAGAGAGCTGCGGAAGCTGAACGGGCCGGAGCTTGGCATGATCTTTCAGAGCGCAGGCAGCTCCTTCTGCCCGATCCGCACGGTGGGCGCACAGCTTTACGAAATCATGACGCAGCACGGCTCTGCGACAAAAAAGGAATTTGAGAACTGCGCATTGGAGCTTCTCGAAAAGCTCGGCTTTGAAGACGGCAGGCGTATTTTGCGCAGCTATCCGTTCGAGCTTTCCGGCGGAATGCAACAGCGTGTCGGCATTGCGGCAGCAATGCTCCTACGTCCCGGCGTTCTGTTTGCCGATGAACCGACAGCCGCGCTGGATGTTTCCGTGCAGAAACAGGTGCTGGAAGAACTGCTTCTGCTGCGCAAGACCTATGGAACCGCCATTGTGCTTGTTGCGCACAACATTGGCGTCATCGGTGCGATGGCAGACCGGGTGCTGGTCATGCAGGATGGAAGAACCGTAGAGTACGGAGAAACGCAGACGGTCCTGCATGATCCGCAGGCAAGCTATACGCGCATGCTGCTGTCTGCCGTGCCGCGGTTAAGGAGGGCGTGAGATGGAGCCGATTCTGCGCGTTCAAAATCTGACAAAAACCTTTACCCGCAGCGGACAGAGCAATTTGACCGCTGTAAATGGCATCAGCTTTGACCTGCTGCCCGGCGAATGTCTCGGCATCATCGGCGAAAGCGGCAGCGGAAAGACAACGGCGGTGAATCTGATCACGCGGCTTCTGGATGCGACAGAAGGAAGGATTTTTCTGGATGGCGAGGACATTACGCTGAAAACGGGAAAATCACTCCGCATGATCTATCGGAAAATGCAGATGGTTTTCCAGACACCGACAGATTCCTTTGACCCACGCCGCACATTGGGTGACGGCATTGGGGAAAGTCTTCGAAACTGCGGGATGTCCCGGCATGACGCAGACGCGCAGACAGCGCGGCTTCTGGAACGGTGCGGACTGCCTGCTTCCTTTGCCGGGCGGTATCCGCACGAGGTCAGCGGCGGACAGTGCCAGCGCGCAGCGATTGCCCGCGCCCTTGCTGTAAAGCCGAAGGTGCTGATTTGCGACGAAGCAACCTCCGCACTGGATGTGACAGTGCAGAAAGAAATTCTGGAGCTTCTGAACGAGCTTCGTTGTGAACAGGGCACGGCGCTTTCCATTTTGTTTATCTGCCATGACATCTCTCTGGTGCAGCAGTTCTGCGACCGGGTACTGGTTATGTACCATGGGGACATCGTGGAACAGGGAGCACCGGATGCGGTAATTTATCATCCACAGAATGATTATACAAAGCGCCTGATCGACAGCGTTTTGTAAGAAGACAATACACAACCAGTTCGACTGGAACAATATTTGAAATCTGAAAGGAACAAAAAGATGAAAAAAGCAGTATCTCTTCTTTTGATCGTATGTCTTGCGATCACGCTGCTTGCCGGGTGCAGCGGCAACGCCAGCCAGCCATCAAGCGAACCGCCTGCCGCACAGGAAACGGCCGCGCCCCAGACGGACGCGTCGCAGGGCGAATCCGAACCCGCCGCCAAGAAGACGATGGTCATCGGCGATACGACGTTCAACTCGGAAAACTGGGAAGAGACCGTTGACCCCCACCGTACCTACAACGGCTGGGCCTGCATCCGCTATGGCATCGGCGAAACGCTGGTACACTATACCGACAGCATGGAGCTTGAGCCGTGGCTGGCAAAATCATGGGAAAACGACGGCAACCTCACGTGGACGATCACGCTTCAGGACAATGTTACGTTCTCCAGCGGGCGAAAGATGGACGCAGAAGCCGCGAAGCAGTGTTTCGAGCATCTGCTGGAAAACCATGACCGCGCACCCGGCGACACTAAGATTGCCGACATGCAGGCGGACGGTCAGATTCTAACCATCACCACCAGCGAGCCGAACCCGGCACTTATGAACTATCTGGGCGATCCTTACGGCTGCATCATCGATGTAGACGCCAGTGATTTTGACGTCGGCATTGTCGCCGGTACCGGTCCTTATGTTGTGACAGACATGGTCACGGACGATCATCTGACGCTGACAAAGAACGAAAATTACTGGAACGGTACACCGAAGATCGACGAGCTGATCATCCGCACGCTTTCCAACGGCGATACCCTCTCGGCGGCTTTGCAGGCCGGCGATATTGACGCAGCTTACGGCATGGCGTATGAGGCATATCCGAACTTTGAAAACGGCAATTATCAGTTCTCCAGCATCCAGACCTCCCGCGCATTCTTTGCCTCCATGAACATGACAAGCCCCATTATCCAAGATGCGGCCGTTCGTAAGGCCATTGCCATGGGCATTGACAAGCAGGGCTTTGTCTCCGCGCTGCTGGACGGTCACGGCGTTCCCGGCAACGGTGCGTTCCCGGACGGGTTTGCAACGTTTGGCGGCGAGAACGTGACGACCGAAACCTATGACCCCGAGAGCGCAAAGGAAGTATTGGAAGCCGCGGGCTGGACCGACTCTGACGGCGACGGCATCCGCGAAAAGGACGGCGTGAAGCTGACAATCCGCTGGCTGACCTACCCCAGCCGTCAGGAACTGCCGCTGCTGGCGGAGTCTGCGCAGGCGACACTCAAGGACATCGGAATTGACGTTGATATCAACTGCACAGCGAATCGCCGCGAGTTCCTCGCTGATATGACAAGCTGGGATATTTACGCTTCTGCGATGGTCACAGCGCCGTCCGGCGACCCGCAGTATTTCTTCACATCCTGCTGTGTACCCGGCATGAGCTATAACTTTGGCGCATATGAAAACACGGACGTGAACGCCATGATCGACGAACTGGCAACAGAGTTTGACACCGAAAAGCGCGGCGAGTTGGCCGTTAAGCTCCAGCAGACGATTCTGGACGATAACGCCTATGTGTTCTGCTCGTTCCTCCAGATGAACATGATCTCCAAGAGTACCGTCACCGGCTACACCGCCCACGCCTGTGACTACTATCAGGTCACAGCCGATCTGGATATCAACGGCTGACCGGCGATAATTTTAGCTTTGCAGTATCTCTGAAATGCAGAATCCCTCAAAAATACCCGGCAGCAGTCACTCGACTGCTGCCGGGTATTTGTAACTGCATGTGCAGCGGCAAGCCGCTTGCGGGCGGTGCAATTCCTGCGTAAGAGCGGCAAATCAGGAAGCCGTCACATGATGGTGACTACTGTTTGACTACTATCGCTGAAGAAATCGAAAAAGCTAGTTTTCCTAGTGTTTTCAATGGTTTTCTGGAAATCCAGAGAAACCGGGTGTTGTCGGTAAAAACCGCACAACCCTTGAAAACACAGCATTTTATCAGGATGCGCCTGAAAACTCCGACTCTGTAGGTCGCACGTTCGAATCGTGTCGGGCGTACCAAAATGCCGTGAAATCGTATGATTTCACGGCATTTTTATATAGGATTGTTCAAATTATCTGTTTTTACTGCGTAGCGCAACCGGACAGAGCTTTTCGGAAGATAGCTTAGTCTCCAGCCTGCTCTGCATAATATGGCTTGCCGCTTTCTTGTTCTTATCAAACGCGTGGGTGTAGATATCCAGCGTGGTCGACGGTTGGCTGTGTCCGAGCAATCCAGCAACTGTGCCGACATCCGTGCCGCTGGCGATGAACAGGCTTGCCGCCGTGTGGCGCAGGCTGTGGACGTTCAGATCTGTTGGCAGATCGTTCGCTTTGAGGATTTTTTGAACCGCCATGTGAATGTTGATGGAGTCATCGGTAGCTCCATGCCCTTTCTGCGGAACACATAATCGTCTTTCATCTGCTTGCGCCGGTCATAGCGCTCCGTTTCTGCCGCGCAGAAGGCTTCGTATTCGCGCAGCAGACTTTCCATCTCTAACAACGGGCTTTCATGTTTGTCACTTCTTTCTGCCCTTGTCCTACCACTTATTTGTGTCTTTTTCTTGTACGTTTCGCTATTTTTGACTTTTCAGATACACCCTAGATAAATTGGCGATGATGGATGAATGTAAACAAACTATCATGATGCCGGACGAGCCGTTTAAGTTATAGGAATTCTGGCACCTTTTCAGGAACGCGCTGAAAGACGATGTATGCTAATAGCGAGGACTTTTAAGTCCTCGCTATTACAACGATGGTCAGCTCATTTGTGGCAGAATGGTATGGCCGAAGCGCGGAGCGGCATCATGAATGAAGGGTGATGTTGCTCGAAATTATACGCAATGAAATAAGCGCGGTTCAGCAGGAATTGCTATTGAAGTTGGAAATAAAATCAATCGCCATGCTAGGGTGTATCTGAAAACTCATGATGTGACCGGCAGCGAGGGATTTTTGCGTTGCGCAAGACATTTTTTCGCAGGAATACTGACGTATTTC
>JABLTO010038493.1_pt1 | contig 13725 bp, 13 predicted proteins | sample 7160091 | NCBI WGS metagenome assembly JABLTO01 (sample SAMN14651225, study PRJNA627086) | human gut metagenome | isolation source: feces | host: Homo sapiens
GCCTCATGGCCAGCTACCCCGATGCCCGTTTCAAGGCCGTGGAGATTTCAACCGCGGCCGACTCGGCAAGCTGGCGCAACTCCATAGCCGGCGATTCGGCCACATGGAGACAGACCTGGGCGCCGGGTACTATAGCATCGGCCTCAATCAGAAAACTCGCGATACCGCGAATGCCTTTCTTTATTGTGGCGGACTCAGCCGGCACACAGATCTACCGCGGAGCGTCGATCACGGCGGCTGCGGCTGTCATCGACAAGAAATTCAAATAACCCCTAACCATACCGGCCATGCTTGTCAAGACCTACGGGGCCGCGGTGCAAGGCATCGACGCCATCCGGATAACCATTGAAGCCGTCGCGTCGCCCGGAACCATGTTCAACATGGTCGGACTCGCCGACACCGCCGTCAGGGAAAGCTACCAGCGCATCATGGCCGCCGTGGGCCAGAGCGGCTATGAGTTCCCTCGGTTCAGAATAGTGGTCAATCTTTCGCCGGCCGACGTCAAAAAAGAGGGAGCGGCCTACGATCTGCCCATAGCGATAGCGATTCTCGCGGCATCGGGCCGTATATCAGTGGCCGACTCCGGCGACTATATGATTATGGGCGAACTGTCGCTCGACGGCTCTGTGTTGCCCATACGCGGCGTACTCCCCATGGCCATTCTCGCCCGCAAGCTCGGATTCAAGGGAATGATCGTGCCGGAAGCCAATGCGACGGAAGCGGCCGTTGTCAACAATCTGGAAGTTTATGGAGCAAGTTCGCTGCGGCAGGTCATAGAATTCCTCGAAGGCACCTCGACGATGGAACAGATCGTCGTTGACACTCGGGCTGAATTTGCTGCGGAATGTACGTCGTTTGACTTCGATTTTTCCGAGGTCAAGGGCCAGACGCTTGTCAAACGCGCCTTCGAAGTGGCCTGCGCCGGCGGTCACAACATTCTTCTCGTAGGGCCTCCGGGCTCGGGTAAATCCATGATGGCCAAACGTCTCCCCTCGATACTTCCGCCGCTATCGCTCTCAGAAGCTCTCGAGACTACAAAGATCCATTCAGTCGCGGGCCGGCTCAAACGCGGCGCCCGACTGATGACGCAGCGGCCTTTCCGGTCGCCGCACCACACGATTTCGCCCGTGGCTCTTGTGGGGGGCGGCTCCAACCCTATGCCGGGAGAGATCTCCCTCGCCAACAACGGAATTCTTTTCATGGACGAATTTCCTGAATTCAGCCGCCCCGTACTTGAGGTTCTCCGTCAGCCGCTGGAGGATCATCACATCTCCATTTCCCGCGCGAAATATTCTATCGACTATCCGGCCTCGTTCATGCTTGTGGCCTCTATGAATCCGTGTCCGTGCGGCTACTACAACCATCCGACGAAAGAGTGTCAGTGCCCTCCGGGAGCCGTGCGCAAATACCTCAACCGCATCTCCGGTCCGCTCCTTGACCGTATAGACCTGCAGGTGGAGATCCAGCCGGTTCCCTTCGAAGCGATCGCTTCGGCCGAGGACGGGGAACCATCGGCAAAGATACGTGAGCGCGTTGTCAAAGCCCGGCGCATACAGCAGGAACGGTTCAAAAACGAGCCGGGAATCCACTGCAATGCCCGCATGAACTCGCGGTTGCTCAAGATTCATGCGCCGCTGAGCGATGAATGCCTTGAAATTCTCCGACAGGCAATGGAGAAATTCGACATGAGCGCCCGCGCATACGACCGCATCCTGAAGGTTGCGCGCACGATAGCCGACCTCGACGACTCCGCCGAGATTCGCCCGGCCCACATACGCGAGGCCATATCCTACCGCAACCTCGACCGCTCCTCCTGGGGTGCCTCCTCCGCCGCTCCCCTCCCCTTCTGACCAATCCCCATCAATCCTCGCTGAAGCTCGGAGCAAAAACAAAAATTTTTGTCTCGGCTTTGAGCTTTAGCGAAAAACCTTAGTCTCGACCATGAACAGAATTTTGCGCGCACCTTGGCATGATTACACTCAGAGATGCATCTATATGATAACTCTCAATAAAAATCCGCTGATGGAAAATTTCGGGATCCTTCAAGGCGACTATCGGATCCCAACCGGGCAGAAAGGGGCTGCTTTTATAAGCTCTACGGCTCTCGGGAAAGCAATAAAGAGTACTCTTCGCCGCTTTAATTCAACAGAGCCTAATGTTAGAGTCCTTCAATATGCCCTTATGCCCGACCATCTTCATATCCTGCTATTTGTAGAATATCCAACAGAAGATACTCTCGGAAAAATCATTGCGAGATTCAAAATTGAAGTCAACAAAGCATCAGGGATAACCGGAGTTTTCGTCAAAGGATTCAACGATCAGATCCTGAAAAGTTCGCGCTCACTTGCTGTTCTCTACAGATACCTGCGGGAGAATGCGCGGAGGCTGGCGGTGAGGAGGGCGAGGCCGGAGTTTTTCAGACGTGTCAACGCGCTGGAAATTGGAGGGAGGACCTTCCAGGCCTACGGAAACTTTCAGCTTCTTGACTGCCCGTTCAAGGAACAGGTCATTGTCCATCGCGCGGATTCCTCCGAAACAAGGCAGAGAAACCGCGAACAGTGGCTCTATACGGCCGCTAACGGCGGAGTCCTCGTCTCACCGTTCATATCCCCGGCAGAAAAAGAGATCCGCAAAGAGACCGAAGAAGCCGGAGGACGCTTCATCCTCATCATCAGCGAACCGATGGGAGAGCGCTACAAACCCGCCGGTCATGACTTTGAGCTGTGCGAGGCGGGGCGGTTGCTGATAATTTCCGCGAATCTGCCGGGGGAATTATCGCGCAAAAATTGCCTGACAATGAACGAGCTTGGCACAAATATTATATTTAACTTAAGATAATATAAATAAATAAAAGAAATATATAAATCACTTCAACATATCATAAACAAATTTTTAAGTTTTTCACTATTTTTGACCTCATATAAAAAGCTTAATATCAAATGTTTACTATTATTAAGACGGTAAAATGGGTATTAAAACCTTATCTGTTTAGTTTCGCGATCACAAATTAACATTTATCAATATAAATACACATTACACAACATTTGGAATTTATTTTTATAGAATTTATTTTTGCAGCAAATCAATAATATTATGACACTCTCAATACTTTCTATCCTTCTGGGTCTCGCTCTTCTTGCGAAACATCAGATCAAGCTTCTCCGGTATCGCTATAAGGAAGCCGAAATCTGTCCAGAGAAAATTTTTGCTACAGGACCACAGTCTTATCGCCTTACTAAACTCGCGAAAGAGTATCCGCAACGTCCAACCACGTTTATTCCGCTTGTGGCATGTTGGATAAAGCGACCTCTATTCAGCGAGATTGCGGGTACTCTCATCATTTTCGGCAGCTTGCATTGGGCTTGGAATTACTCCACTGATTTCCCCCTCCTTCTTTCGATTGCGCTCGGAGGAATATCATGGATTTTCATTACAAAATTTGTACTGACTATTTTGCTGAAGTTATGCGATTATCCTTCGGTTAGGCTCGTTGCTGTCGCCATGATAGCCTATCCTGCTCTGCTTGGAGTCTTCTATTGCCTTTTAAATCTGATTAGCTATTTAAATATCTATAAGTTCACCTTTTAAAACACTTCGTGATGATAAAGATTTTCACCAATGTCTGGCCGAACAAATATCTGAAGACAAGACAAGAATTCTCGGAAGAGTTTGTAAATAAACTCATGACCCATACTAGTGTGGAAACAACTGATTCCTTTGCCTCGAATGATGCTGTAAGTCTGATACTCCTTGATCAAGCCGACGAGATGCAGGAGTTCATGCAACTTCACAACCTCAATGGACGCGTTGGACTGATATACAACCTCTCTCACGCTTATCCGTGGTGGTCTCTCGTAGTGGATACTGATAACGGAAGGGGGTCAATCAACCTGCTCGTCAGCAAGTTTTTCCGCTGGGACAGAATCGAATCGCAAAGCATTCTCTCCTTTGATGAGATTCTCGAGATGCATTGAATCCAAATTCAAAAATTAAACTTCGTCATGCCAGACAACAAAATCAACGAAAGATTATTGCGTATCAGAGCCATCGATGAATTATTTTCATCGGCACCGGGTGAGACTTTCTCTCCTGAGGAAATAATAGAACAAGTCACCTGTAAAACCGGATTACCGGATTATAACCGCTTTAAAATGGCCCGTGACATTAAATTTTTGGAACAAAATAAGAATATAAGGACTAAAGAGGATTATTGTCGCAGTTCCAATGGAGCTGGGAGGCATATCAGGAAATTGGGATATGAAGATAATGATGCATCAATTTTCAATGATAATCTTAGTAGAGATGATAAACTGCTTATCAAGGATATTCTTGAGCTGCTTCAGCTCAAGGGGATAGGCAAACTTAATTCCTTTATTGGATTTGACAATCGTTATAAAAGAGAACTGCAAACGGACTATTCACCAATTATAAGCTTCACAACCAATCCCTCTGAGAATAATATTGCGGCAAATTTAAATAAACTTCTGACTAAGATTCGCCAGCAGACAGTTTTGCGGATTCAGATGCAGGATCGGAGGAATCCGTCAAGCAAAGTATCGCATATAGTGAGTCCATGGTATCTGCGTGAGTATAATCGCCGGTGGTATCTGTTTGGAGACGAGAAGGGAGAGATTAAACATTTCGCCTTGGACCGGATTATGAGAATTGCGGAGCGTTCGAAGACTGCCTATGTGAAACCAGACAAAAGTATTGATGAGATACTGGAGAATGTTGTTGGCGTTAGCTTAGGCAAGAAGAATGCTCGGATTGATGATATATACTTTTGGGTCTCAAATGAGTCAGCAGATTTCGTGCAGAAGAAGCCTATTCACAAATCGCAGGTTGCAATCGATAGAGATGCTGTTGAGAGCATCGTAGGCAGCGCGATAGTTGATAATCTACCAGATAAAGAAGGAATTTTTTTGAAAATGAAGTGCATTATCAATTATGAACTCAAACGTGAGATGATGTCGTTTGGCGAAGAATTGATTATACTGTGGCCCATAGAATTAAGAGACTTTCTAAAGCGAAAGCTTTATAAGATGTATTGCAAATATAAATGACAATTATGTGCGTTTGACGCACATAATTCATGAAATTTCTTGGCGAAATATTTGGATCTGAGGTGTTAGGATTGCTACATTTGCATTCGGAATCACGAAAGTCGTGACTCTTAAAAATATAAATCCATTCTATGGCAACGGATCTCAGAATTATCATTATCGCGCTTAGCGCGGCGTTTGAAATCATCAAGCTCCAGACGACTGCCAAATAAGACAACGAGAAAGAGATCTCACTCTCTTTCTGCATTAACAAATCCTCGCGACGAGGAGCCCTTTCTGATGAAGTCCGGATGGTTTTAAGCTCAATTTCCGGATATGTTTCCCAAGCCGCCGTTGCGGCGAACCTCACACAAATACATCACAAGATGTAATTCCACGCCACAAAAGTCGAACCCAAATACTCCTACATGGAAAAGGTCATTGAAGTCCATGAAGGCATCATTGAAATCCTGAAGGAAATCAGCGAAAAAACTGAAGCCTCGCGGGAAAGAGAAAGCGAAAAAAATGCTATCTTCAACCGGAGAAGAAGCGCCCGGCATATCAACCCAATATGTCGGGAAAGTTCCGGGATATTTCAAATCGATCTTTCGATGGAGAAATATATCAGAATTGTCGCAGTTGCAGTACCGGCAATTCTTGAAATCATTCAGATTATCAAAAAGGGCTAAGTGAGCGATAGCCCTGTTGGAGAAATCACAACACCTTCGTCCGGATGAGAAAAGTGAAAGGTGCATTCGCTTGTCAGCGGGTGGTCCGGAAAACTCCAAACCATGAATGCCATGATGCATCCGGGTCCAACCATCGAGATGATTCTCAAAAGAATCATTGAGGAGCTAAAGCGCAAAAAAGACAAAGCCTAACGACCATATCGCGCTCCACTTATAAAAGACATCTTTACCGGTTGAGAGTAAAAGGTGCGTCCTTAAGCTCTGACACGACAGACTAAGGAGGATTCCGGGACTATTAACTATTAACAATTAATTTTAACCCCCAATGAAAACCCATCTTTTTGATGATATGCAGTGGTGCAAGGACAAGCTCTCAGGCCGCAAGAAGATTTCCTGTGCCGAATATTCCTACTTCACCTGCAACGGCTGGATCGAGGAAGCCTTCTATAGGTTCTGTCGCCTTCTTGGCAATTCCTATAAAGGGCCAAAGTAAAGGGAGGTGCTTTATTTGAGAGGAGCAGCGTTAACCCTATTGTTTAATCATTTAACTATAAAATAAGATCATGAACAAGAAGTTTATTTGTACGGATGAAAAAGGAGGAGATAAGATAATTCGCCTCATCCGAGAGTTAGGTGGACTAATCTGTGTGGACCCGGCACCGGCACCGCATACCTTCCCCAATCCCCTAAAAGCCTTATATCGGATGCTAAGAAAAAAATAGACTCTCCGACTTTCCGGGATTAGAAGATAATTCCCCATTATGTGAACTACATACCAACAATTTAGTTATCTTTGCAAGAAAACCACTCGCTATGAAAATCGGCTTCAAGAACTTCAAAAAATTTCAGGAATTTCCCATGATTGAGCTTGCGCCCATCACCTTTTTGGTGGGGCCCAACAACTCCGGCAAATCCTCCTTCATCAAAGCCCTGACGTTATTGATGACAAATTTGAGAAAGTACGGCGTTTTTGAATCAAAGTCTGCGCCGTACCAGTGCAGTGTGTCATTTGGTCATCCATTCATTACCAAATTCTCTTTTTCCGAAGAAGGATTGACTCATTATAGATGGGGTGACTTTCTTTCATGCCGGAATGCCGCTTCTCAAGATAATGCTCTAACTTTATCTCTAAGCTCCGGAGATGTCAAAATAGAAATAGACCTCAACGCTTCGGATGAAGACATTGCAATTAATCCTAATCTTAATTTAAAGCCGACAGTAGAATCGGTTCGTATTTCGGATCAAGATACAACGGCTCAATATCAAAGGGAAGGCAAAGATTATAAGTTCTCGATGGAGGAAAGCAAGGACAACCTGTTACCTTGGATTGAAGAGCGTGTGGACTCAAAAAGAAAAATCATTGCCACATTGGAAGAGACTTCTGCCGAAGTAATTTATTCCGGACATAATTCTGGACGAGTCGAGCGTAAGAAGGATGACGTTGTCGAAGAATTGAAGCGAGAGATTTCCTTTTGTGAAAATGCGATAACCCAGATAGCCTCATATCCAAATGAGTTATTGGAATTCCGTGAGATTGATGTTTTTAATAATGACACAAAAAGTTTAATTGTCAAATACTTCCAAGATAGATTGAGACAACTTCTTGGAGCCGACCAAGAAAGAAATATAATTGACCTTGTCCCGAATCTATATTATATCGAGGCTCACAATGCTTCCCATAGAATTTCATTGGACGCCGATGATAAGAACAACTACCTTGCTCAGACGGTTAGGGAATTTGATTCAGAGATTTCGCTGGCCGATGACCCAGAACTCTATAAATTTGTCTGTGAATGGTTATCCGAATTCAAAATTGCGAAGATGTTTGAGATCTCCAGAGATTATGAAGGAGAGATCTATAAAGTAGATATCATTCAGAATTCGGAGAAGTCTGTTTTTGATAAGACTTATCGTCAGCCTTTAGGCCGCATGGGAACCGGTTCAATCCAAATCTTCATCTTGCTTCTCAAGATTGCCTTAGCAATCAAGAAATCGAGATTTTCCAAAAGGGCTCAATTGGTTTTGGTTGAAGAACCTGAGCAGAACCTACACCCTGCACTTCAAAGCAAGTTAGCCGATTTATTCCTACAGGTAAACGAAATGACTGAAGGAAAGGTGCAGTTTGTTGTTGAAACCCACTCCGAATATCTCATCCGTCGTACTCAAGTGATGGTCGCTGAGGAACATTATTCTGATGACACCACACTTGAAGCTGAGAATCCATTCAAGGTCTATTATTTCCCGGAAGATGGATTACCTTATGATATGGAATATAAAACTAATGGTCATTTTGAAGAGAATTTTGGAGAAGGATTCTTTGATGAAGCCGGTAGATGGACACGCGAATTAATGAGAAGTAAAAGGAGATAAGATGCTGGCGATCTATACCACCGAGGATATACTGACTACCATATCTCAGGACCAAGAACACAAATACGATGAATGGTATGAGTTTATAACTAAAATTCGTCCTACGCTTAATGTCCTTCTGAAGGAGGGCTCTGATTATTATAATAATCACAATAATCCTGTCTTTCTGTTGCAAAACAGATATGATATTGATGTAAGTCCAGTATGTGCTGAAGGAATCGAAGGCGATTCGTATCTTTCTCAGGTATCTAAGCTTGCGATTAAAGATGTAACCAACCCGTATTCTGTCTTCATTCTTGATGTCGATAAAGTAACCGCTCAAACGGTGTCAGATAAATACGGAGTTGTGTGTCACTCTCTTAAAGAATCACCTATGAATAGTCCACTCTTTCTGGAAAGTATTGAGAAGGATGTTGAAAAATCTGAAGGAAAACGTGGCTGGTATGAACTGATAAAAGACAGTATGGCTCCGGCAAATGCTATGATATTTGTTGACCGCTATCTTTTTTCATATGATAAAAAAGCACAAACAACATCCCAAGACGGTATAAATAATGTATTTCAGATTCTGAATAAAATTCTTCCTCGACGTCTTGGAACAGCCTTTCATGTACTCATTGTTTTCGATGCTTTAACTACAGAAAGCGGTGACTCTTTCACTGAAATTTCAGCAAAAGTAAATAGTCTTCTCCCACGGTTAAAACGACCATATGAAATTGTAATTGAAACTGTATCTATAGATGGCAATACTATGTACTACGATGAAACTCACAATCGGAGAATACTGTCAAATTACTTCATTATACGTGTAGAACATTCGCTGAAAGCATTTAGACAGGGTTATAGTCTATACTCACAATCATTATTTTTAGACTGGGCGGCTTCCAAGGGGGTAATTAGACAGAAAAAATCGGATGCACCAGCCAAGGCTCTTTATAAATACTTAAAGGTCGTTAGAAAGGCTATTGAGCAGATGAAAAAATCTGTTGGGACAGTTCCCTTTACAAGAAATGGTTCGATGGTATCAATTTCTACTATTCACAATCGACTGATGAAGAATCCTTAATCGGAATAGAGAGGATTATATCATTAAAATAAAAATTAAATTGTAAAAGATGAAAGCTACTTGTACTTTTGAAGAAAGTTAAGTCTGTTTATCATAAATCTTTGAAATTTGAATTCTCTCAAAAACACAATAAAATACTTTTAGCAATGGATCAAAATAGCTATAATAAGAAAATCGACGACCTATGCAAATCAATAAATGAAATAAGACATCAATCAGATGAGAATTCCATCTCAATGAAAGATGCTTCTGAAAGAATTATGAAACTGCTAAGGGATCAATGTTTATTCATTAATCATGACTATCTTTCAGATAATCATGACGATCTTTTAGCTGCCCATAATAAGCCTGCCACCATAATTCCGGATGATTCACGAGTTAAATTAAATTTAACAAAAGAGGATTATGTAACCGAATGGTATCCCATCAAGGCCAATTCTTTTGGTCCATTTAATCCTGAAAAATATTGTAAGCAAGATTTGAAAATCCTGTGGCTTCTTAAAGAACCTTTAATAAAATCAAGAACATCATGGTTAAAAGGAGACCGTGGGGGGCATAATCAAGCTTTATATAATCAAACTTGGGAGAAAATGGAGGAAAATCCTACAGTGGAAAATCTCATTAAAATAACACGAGAAATTCTACAAATAGTAAATGAACGAAAATACACTGAACAGGAAGCAATGGAGCATATTTGTATCCTCGAAGTAAATCATTTTCCTGGTTTAGCATTCCAGTCCTCAAATTCGAATGATGTTTTGATTGGAAAATGGGCACAATGGAATGAAGAGTTGATTAGGGAACTGATTGGGTTCTATAATCCCAATGTAATTATTGGTGCACAGTCTTTTATGGGATATTTTACATCTGACCCTAATCTATTAAATTGGTTTAGTGATAGCAATAATAATGAGGATTCCGTATATGAGGATGATTGCCCCAATATTATATTCGAGAATATAATAAAAAAAACCTGGGGTGGGACAGACAAACACTCTATGGTCAGAACTGAGGATGGTCGTTATTGGATTAATGCTTATCATCCTGGCGTTTATGGAAAAAATCTAAATATTCTAAATACCAACATCACAAAATTTGCAGAAGAACTTAAAATTGATAAAAAGCCAAAACAGGAAAATAAAATCCATGACCGTATAGACCCGTAAGTGGAGGTTGAGCTGTGCGAGGCGGGGAGGTTGCTGATTATTTCGGCGAATCTACCGGGGGAGTTATCGCGCAAAAATTGCCTGACAATGAACGAGCTTGCGGAGGGATTTGCAGGAATGGAAGAGATTGGCTAACTTTGTTTCATGAGTCAAGTTGAACAATCCAATACCTCGACCAAATGATCAAGACAATATCCGCCTCTCTGCTGACAACGGCTATGATGCTCACGTCATGCTCGTCTGCCATAACGACAAAATCAACCGACACTAATGATGACAAGCTGCTGCTTCTGACGGGAAGCTATTCGGATACGGCCAATGAAGGCATAAATCTCTATGAGTTCGATCAAAACACGGGCGAAAGCCGTCGGCTGACCGGACTGAAAGGGATAAGCAATCCGTCGTTCATAATTTTCAACGCTGACGGAACGAGAATTTATTCCGTAGGTGAAGATCCGGGCTCGTCATCGACTGTCAATACGATAGCGTTTGACCGCGACTCGCTGACTATGAAGCTGATCGCCAGCAGTCCCACCGGGGGCGGAGCGCCGTGTCATGTTGCTCTTTCGCCCGACGGCACCCATGTGCTTACCGCCAACTATATGGGAGGGAGCGCCACCATCTATCCGCTCGACTCTCTCGGCGTTCCCTACGGCGAACCGCAAGTAATCCGGTTTACCGGCACAGGGCCGGACAAGGAGCGGCAGTCGCAGCCACATGCCCATTTCGCGACCTTCACTCCCGACGGACGCCATCTCTGGGTAACGGACCTCGGCACCGACAGAATACACACTTTCCCTGTAACGGGCGGCAAATCGCTCATCGACACGACCGCCATGGCCGACATCACAATCGCGCCTAAAGCCGGTCCGCGGCACGTGGCGTTTCATCCCTCGCTCAAGCGGGCCTATCTCATCGACGAAATCGACGGGCAAGTCAATGTCATAGATATCAAGAGCGCGTCGCCGAAGATCGTGCAGCGGATCGCCGCCGACAGCGTTGGCGCCGAGGGAAGCGGCGACATTCACCTGACTCCCGACGGACGCCATCTCTACGCTTCCAACCGCCTGAAAGCGGACGGACTGGCCATTTTCAAGGTTGATGGCAAAACCGGACTTCTTACACGCACCGGCTATCAACCCACTGCGCCACATCCGCGCAACTTCGCCATCACTCCCAACGGACGTTTCCTGCTCCTGGCATCGCGCGACGGAAACATCATCGAGATCTACAGCATAGACCCAGAGACAGGCGCGCTCACTCCGACCAACAAATCGATTTCCACATCCAAACCGGTCTGTCTCAAGTTCTTTCCCCGCGGCTGAGTCATCGGTGAGGAGCATTGTTAAACTTTTATTAAACTTCGCGGACGGCAGACGCACAGTTGCATTTTTCTGTTTAAATTTGCCGCATGGAAACACCCCGACGTATTCTCGTCGTTGACGATGAGGAAACATTATGCGACACACTCGGCTTCAATCTTGAGGCCGAAGGCTATCTGGTCGATACGGCCTATAGCGCGGAAGAAGCGCTGACCCACAATCTGGCGGACTACGATCTGGTCCTTCTCGACATCATGATGGGCGAGATTTCCGGAACGCAGCTTGCCCGAATCATGAAATCCAATCCGGCCACAGCCAATGTTCCGGTAATCTTCTGCACGGCAAAAGACTCGGAAGAGGACATGATAAAAGGGCTCGACATGGGCGCCGACGACTATATCATGAAACCATATTCCCTGAAAGCGATTCTGGCCAGGATACGGACGGTTCTTCGCCGCACATCGGGCGCACCCCGTGAAGAGCCTACCGTTTCCTACAAGGGTCTGGTTCTTTCGGCGCGCAACAGGAGCTGCACGGTTGACGGAAAAGAAGTCAAGATGCCTAAGAAAGAGTTCGAGATCCTTCTCAAACTGCTTTCAAACAAGGGCCGCGTCTATTCTCGGGCAGAACTGCTCAAGGAGATATGGCCGGACGAAGTCGTGGTCCTCGACAGAGTCGTGGATGTGAACGTGACCCGTATCCGCCAGAAAATAGGCGAATACGGCAAAAACATCGTGACGCGTTCAGGCTACGGCTATGCCTTTCTGGAATAGCCCCGTCAGTTGATGACAGCGAGTCCGCCCTGTGAGGTTTCTTTGTAGAGGGAGGGGAGGTCGTGGCCCGTCTGCTTCATGACCTCCACTATGCGGTCGAAGCTCACGGAGTGACGGCCGTCGGAGAACGCCGAATAGAGGTTTGCGTCCAAAGCGCGGGCAGCCGCATAGGCATTACGTTCTATACATGGGATCTGCACAAGACCGCAGACAGGATCGCAGGTGAGCCCCAGGTGATGTTCGAGCCCCATCTCGGCGGAATATTCTATCTGGGCCGGAGTGCCGCCGAACAACTGCGAGGCAGCCGCGGCAGCCATGGCGCAAGCCACGCCGACCTCACCCTGACACCCTACTTCGGCTCCGGAAACGGAGGCGTTGTGTTTCACGACATTTCCGAAAAGTCCGGCTGTGGCGAGCGCACGCAGTATGCGCTGCTCGGAAAAACCTTTGGACGTGTGGAGATGATAGAGGACCGCGGGGACAATGCCGCATGAGCCGCATGTCGGGGCGGTCACGATCTTACCGCCCGAAGCGTTTTCCTCGCTGACGGCGAGGGCGTAGGCATAGACAAGGCCGCGGCTCTTCAGGCTCTGGGCATATCCTGCGGCATGGACATAATAGCTTACCGCCTTCCTGCGCACCCCGAGGCCTCCGGGGAGGACGCCCTCGGCCTCGATGCCGCGCTGCACGGCCTCTTTCATGACCTGCCAGACCTCACGCAGATAATCCCACACATCGGAATCCTCGCAGCGGTCAACATATTCCCAATAGCTGCCGCCGGTATCCTCACACCATTTCAGAATATCCTTTATCGTGCTGAGATCATAGACATCGCTCGCCTTGATACGGCTCTGACCCTCTTTCACTATGTCGCCTCCGCCGATGCTGTAGAAAGTCTCGTCGGCTATAACGTTACCCGCGGAGTCGAGCGCCTCGAAACGGACGCCGTTAGGATGGAACGGAAGAAACACTTCGGGCAACCATACGATCTCGCATGGAGCGTCAGGCTCAAGTTCATCGAGAATGGCTTTGTCCGTCAGGTGACCTTTTCCGGTGGCGGCCAAAGCGCCATAGAGGGTCACGCGTCTGCGCGCGGCGCCTTCCGACATTTTCAGAAATTCTATGGCAGCCTTTCGGGGCCCCATTGTGTGACTGCTCGACGGACCGAGCCCGATCTTATACAATTGTTTTATCGATTCCATAATGTGAACTGTTTTTCAGGGTTTCGGGATAAATCGCAAAGTTATCGATTATTTTCCGATTTTTTCCTTTGTCGGCGAATAAATTATTCCGTCAA
>JABLTO010008082.1_pt1 | contig 13724 bp, 9 predicted proteins | sample 7160091 | NCBI WGS metagenome assembly JABLTO01 (sample SAMN14651225, study PRJNA627086) | human gut metagenome | isolation source: feces | host: Homo sapiens
TTCTGTCCGCCGGACAGCTTCGACGGATATATGTCCCGCTTATCCGTAAGCTCAACATACTCTAAGACCTCCTCGACCTTCCTTTTTATCTGTTCCTTAGGAACATGATTTAAAACCAGTGGAAGTGCTATGTTCTCGTATACCGTCTTTGTCTCCAACAGGTTGAATTGCTGAAAAATCATTCCGATTTTCTTTCTCTTCTTTCTAAGTTCAGATTTCCTTAGAGCGTTTATGTCCTCGTCATCCACCAGAACCTGCCCCGATGTCGGAACCTCCAGTGCATTTATTGTTCTTATCAGTGTGGATTTTCCTGCACCTGAAAAACCGATTATTCCGTATATGTCTCCGTCCTCTATCTTAAGACTCACATCATCTAACGCCCTGACCTCGCTCTCCTTGGTCTTGAAAATCTTGCTTACATTCCTTAACTCAATCATATATCCCCCTCCATCTGCTCTTTCCATGAAGCTTCTGCTGTACCTATGAATTTTCTCTTTGAATCCTGTTTATTGTTATCTGATGTCTGAAAGTATAGCAAACCTATAGGAAAAGTGTTAATACGGTGATTTTATAGTGTGATATAGGATAAGGTTATATCAGATTGTTGGTTATACTGTAAATATCGTAAATCTTCCCAACTATTGCCCTAGTCGGTTATCCATAATAGGAAAAACAATCTCTATAATAAATTCATTCCCCTCTATCCTTGCCCCGATTTCACCGCCCATTCTGTCAACCAGTTCCTTCGCGATGGCAAGTCCCAGCCCGGTTGAGGTTCTGCTTCTCGCCCTGTCTGCCTTGTAAAATCTGTCAAAGACATGGCAGACATCGATTTCTCCGGGATTTTTTACGAGATTGCTTATCCGAAGCACCGCATGTCCGCCCCTGTGCTCCAATGTAATGCTTATCTTTTTTTCCCCATGGTCGAGACCATTTTTTATAATATTGCGGATGACACGGCGAAGCCCCTGCACATTCCCGTTTATGCAGAGCAGCTCCTCCGTAATCTGAATATCCGGCTCAAGCTCGTTCCTCACCCAGTCATCATAATATGAAAAAACCGTCTCCTTCAGAATCCTGTTAAGGCAGCACGGCATAAGCTTAAGACTGTACGAGTCGTTTTTCAGCTTTGTGAAGGTGAACAGCTCCTCGAGCATCTCATTCAGGCTGTGTATCCTCTCATGGATAATACCCAGATACCTCCTCTGGTCGTCCACATTTTCGCAGTCCTCCATCAGCTGAAAATATCCGTCCAGGGAGGTCAATGGCGTTCTTATATCATGCGAAAGGTTGGTGTAGGTGTCCGCAATCAGCGCCTCCTTCTCCAGATAACGGCGCTTTTCTTTTCTTCTCATATCCAGCAGCTCATTTAAAAGGTCAACAAGTCTGCCTATCCCGCCATAGTCAAGCTCTCTGCTTATGAGCATATTGCTGTCCTGCTTCATCTGAAACGACAACTGGCGGCAGATGTCCTTCACCTGCCGCACATGCTTCCATAAAATAATAGCCTGCAAAATAATAATTCCCGCTAATATTCCAATCACAATATACATTTTAAATATCCCTTTTTCTGAAAATAACACCGCTAAGCATTGTCACCACAATGCCGAATATAACTGCAACTGCCAGCGATACCAGACATTCCCTGCCGCCCGGCTCCATGCCAAGCATCGCTATCCGCCCGGTAACCGTATACCTGCTTATCACAAAATTGTGAATACCGACCTTATCGATTAACCGGTCTATCAGGTAGTACACAAGGCTCATCAGGTTCATGGTAATACAGATGGAGATTACCATACTTATAACATTGTTTTTGAGAATAACCGCAATCGCCATGCAGATGAGCACAAGTGCATAGTGGAGTGCTGCTTCCGTGAAAAAATATGCCAGAAATGCATTTAAATTTCCCCATTCAACTTCCCTGAAATAGATGAAATTTGACACTGCCTGTAATAAAAATACTCCAGCCATCGTAATAAGTGTAAACACTGCCAATGCAGCTGCCCTCGAGACAATAAGCGCTCCCCTGTTTTTTACCTGCCCTCCGATATTTTTTATGTAGCCGCTGTTTATATCCGCCGTAGAAAATATGACCGCAAAAATCACTAAAAACAGTGCGTAAAATCTCGACATCGAATTGGCATAAAACACGTCAAATACCGTAATGCTCTCACCGCGCTGCGTCGGCAGCTCCACATTAATTCCTACGTTGACATCTTCCGTTCCCGCTTCGATAAGCTGCTCCTCCTGTGCCGGATTTTCCGCATTTATCGCATCAAAATCCATTTTAACCAGGGCAGTTGTAGCCACTATCACTACAGCCATGACAATCCAGATTACATACATGCTCCTGGTGCAAAACATTCTGTACAAATCCATTTTTAACATGTTAAGCATTAGCTGCACCTCCCGTCAGATTAAGAAAATAAGTCTCGAGCTCCTCGCTTGTGATGGATATTCCCTTCACCGGAATTCCCGCCTTCGCAAGCTCCATATTGACGAGCGCACTCTCGTTTAATCTCTCAAAAATGTGGATATGCTCCTTATCCACCACCTGATAATTGGCAAAGCCCATGGCATCGAGAACAGGAATTGCCTCCCTCGGATTGTCCAGGGTAAGCTCCATCCTCTCACCGCATCTTTTCATAAGCTCATCTCTCGTCAGCTCCTGCAAAAGGCTTCCGTTATGAATAATTCCGTAATCCGTCGCAATCTTTGAAAGCTCCTCTAAAATATGGCTTGAAATACATATTGTCATGCTGCGCTCATTTTTTAACCTCAAAATCGTATCCCTAATCTCGGCAATGCCCTGCGGGTCAAGACCGTTTATCGGCTCATCAAGAACCAATAAATCCGGTTCACCTACAAGCGCAAGTCCAATTCCAAGGCGCTGTTTCATTCCCAGCGAAAAATGCTTTGTCTTTTTCCTTCCCACGTTATCAAGTCCGACAACCCTCAGGATTTCCTCTATGTAGCCTTTTTTCTTTATTCCGAAAAGCTTACATTTGATATTCAGATTTTCATATGCCGTCATGCTGCCATACAGTCCCGGTGCCTCGATAAGACACCCCACGCGCGACCTTATCTGCCGCAGATCCTTTCCCTTATATCCGAAAAGCTCAATCTCACCGTCCGTCGCCTCCGCAAGTCCGCTTATCATCTTGAGACAGGTCGTCTTTCCGGCACCGTTTCTTCCGATGAAGCCGTAGATGGCTCCCTTTTTGATATGCAGGCTGACACCGTTTACTGCCTTATAGTGACCATACTGCTTGGTCAGATTTCTCGTTTCCAGTAACATTTCATCCAAATTTTTTCATCTCCTTTTTTTATTTGCCTTTATCATAGCCGGAGCTTTGCACCGAATTAATTATAGTTATAGTAGGCTGCAACGGGTACACCCGTTATAGTGTGAGGGTATCGTCTCATGACTGTACCTGATGAGGCAGCGGATGTGAGTCCGTTGTGAAGTAAGGTGGTAACACGTTTATATGCGTCCTTACAGTAGTGGTCACTGCTGTAAGGATTTTTTTATTCTTCAGACAGTGCGTATAATTTTGTGAGTGCTGCCGCTGGGCTTGGCACGGAAAGGACAGAAAATGGGTATTTATGAGGAGCTTAAGGCAAGAGGCCTTATTGCACAGGTGACAAATGAAGAGGAAATCAGCAAGATGATTAACGAGGGAAAGGCTACATTCTATATCGGATTTGACTGTACAGCCGATTCCCTTACAGCGGGACATTTCATGGCGCTCACACTTATGAAGCGCCTACAGATGGCAGGCAACAAGCCAATTGCACTGATTGGCGGCGGTACAACCATGATCGGGGATCCTTCGGGAAGAACCGATATGCGTAAGATGCTCACAAAGGAAGATATTGAGCACAACGCAGAATGTTTCAAGAGACAGATGGAGAGATTCATTGATTTTGGCGAGGGAAAGGCTCTCATGGTCAACAACGCGGACTGGCTTTTAAATCTCAACTATGTTGAGCTGCTGCGTGAGGTCGGTGCCTGCTTCAGCGTTAACAACATGCTTCGTGCTGAGTGCTACAAGCAGAGAATGGAGAAGGGGCTTTCATTCTTAGAGTTCAACTACATGATCATGCAGAGCTACGACTTCTATATGTTATTCCAGAAGTACGGCTGTAATATGGAGTTCGGCGGCGATGACCAGTGGAGCAACATGCTTGGAGGAACAGAGCTTATCCGCCGTAAGCTTGGCAAGGATGCCCATGCCATGACAATCACGCTTCTGACCGATTCAAACGGAAAGAAGATGGGAAAGACCGCAGGAAATGCAGTATGGCTTGACCCTAAAAAGACTTCACCTTACGAGTTCTTCCAGTACTGGAGGAATGTCGATGACGCCGATGTAATGAAGTGCATCAAGATGCTCACCTTCATCCCTCTTGATGAGATTGAGAAGATGGAAAGCTGGGAGGGCAGCCAGTTAAATGAGGCTAAGATGATTCTTGCTTACGAGCTCACCAAGCTTGTTCATGGTGAGGAGGAGGCCAAGAAGGCCAAGGCAGGTGCGCTTGCCATATTCGGCGGCTCAGGAGATTCATCCAACATGCCTACAGTTGAGATTGAGGATGCTGATTTTAAGGATGGCTATGTTGATATCCAGACACTTCTTGTAAAGGCAGGTCTCTGCCAGTCACGCGGCGATGCGAGACGTAATGTTGAGCAGGGCGGTGTCACAGCCAATGATGAGAAGGCAACACTTGACACCAAGTTCACCAAGGCTGATTTCGGCGACGGAATTGTTATCAGAAGAGGTAAGAAGAACTTTAAGAAGGCAGTGCTTAAATAGCGGCTGCGAGCGCTAAAGGGATATTTTATTCTGGCTTTTGCAGACAGGCAATAATGGCTTTTTTGTTATTGAAAGTCCACATGCATCATGTATGGGTGCGTGTGGACTTTTATTATGCCGTTTAGGCGGCCTCTTCGCAGGTAGAGATTTTTACGGAGAAAATTCTTTCTTGATTTTATACGAAAGACCGCCTGACAGTTGTATTGCCATATGAAGGCGGTAAAAACCTTCATAACTTCCAATTTTTCCATTGACAAATATTGAAATGTCGGGGTCAAAACATGTGCTATACACTCGTACATTAAATTAGCATGTTTTGACCTCAACAGTATATTAAATAAAGTTAATTATTATTTTTTAAATAGTATATTGCAATGCAGAATAGCTTGTGATATTATACATATGGTTACAAAATAAATGAGGCGCTGTAAAGCATATTTACGTAATGCGTTGTGTTCGCAGTCGTCTGAATATTTTAATTATTGGTGAAGGGAGTGTTTACATGAATACGCAGATGAAGAAGGGCGTTTTGGAGCTGTGTGTTCTCTCTATGTTGAGTAGGGGAGACAGGTATGGGTATGAGCTCACGGAGAGCTTGTCGGAGGAGATGTCGATAGCACCGGGAACCTTGTACCTCATACTTAAGAGGCTCAAGGATGATGAGTGTGTTGAGACATATCTTGTGGAGTCGGAGTCGGGGCCGGCGAGGAAGTATTATCACCTTACGGATAAGGGAAATGAGACATTATTGCAGCAGAAGAATGACTGGCAGCAGTTTATAAGAATTGTTGAGAAGTTTATAGGTGAGTAGGAGAGGGAGGATAAAATTATGACAAGAGCAGAATATATGGAGGAGCTTGCACAGGCGCTTAAGGCGTATGACGAGGATTTTGCATTGGATATTATCGGGGATTACAGGAGACATTTCGATGAGGCGGCTGCGGACGGAAGAAGTGAGGAGTCCGTATGTGAGGAATTAGGAAGCGTTGAGGATTTTATAAGGGATATACCCGAGGAGTTTAAAAAGAACAGTGATGAAAAAGCATCCGGGAGAACGGATTCATCAAGTGAAACCTCAGATTATAAGGATGATTTTGGCAAGCTTGCGGGTGACCTTGGCAAGCTGGTAAATGAGGCGGGTAAGATGGCAGGAAAGGCAGGAATAGCTGCAGGAAAGGCTGCAATCAAGGCGGCTAAGAGTGCGGATTCTGCGATAAGCAGGCTCAGTGAGGTCATTTCCGACAAGCTCAGCGAGGTGATGTCTGATATATCGAATGATATGACAGAGAACGCTGCCGATGATAACACCGCAGATAGCAGCAACGAAGGTGCGGAACATACCTGTGACAGGACTGCACAGTTCGACAATGTCGAAGTCGAAGAGTACGCAGACATTGATTTTAATAAAGACAATATTAGTAACAATGTCAATAATAATAACAATAGTAATAACAATAGTAATGTCATCAATAGAGACATTAACAATAGCAATACCATAAACAGTAATGTGAACGATAGCAACATGAATGCTGGTACAGCCGGAGCCTACGCCGGAAATACAGCCTTGGACATCGTGAATCCGCTTATGGTGTGCAGCTATACCGGACTCAGAGGGCTTAAGATGAGTGTGGTCGAGCCTAATGTGGAGCTTGTACAGGCGGACACGGCTGCAATCACAATCATTCTTTCAAGACCGCTTACAAAGAAGGAAAAGATGTATATGAATCCGATTATTTCAGTTGAGGATGGTATACTTAAGGTTAAGCAGGAGAATAAGAACAAAGCTTTTTCATTTATTTATAATCCGGTAAATGAACCGCTCACATATTTTGTCACTGTTCCGGCACGGTTTGAGAAGTTGAATGTTTCAACAGTGAGCGGCGGAATATATATACAGAGTGATATCAGAGCTGAAAGCTGCAGGCTTTCAACGGTGAGCGGTGGCATATATGTAGATGGTGACATCACTGCTGAGAAGTGCAGGCTCTCAACAGTTAGCGGTTCCATAAAGGTACAGCATGATATACATGTCGATAAGCTGAAGCTTAACACAGTGAGCGGTCAAATCAGGACAGCGGCACAGTTATATGCGAAGGAGCAGGAGTTCAGCTCTGTGAGCGGAAGCGTGAGTGCAGTAGTTGCCGGTGAAAGCTTCAGTGCTGAGACTGTGAGCGGTTCGGTCAATGTAGCTGTGATTGGAGCTTGTTCAGGCAAGGTGAACACGGTCTCAGGCGGAATAGCGATTAGCCTCTTATCAGATATCGGAATCGACATAAAGTGTTCAGGCATGAGTGGCTCCCTGAAGCTTATGACGGATAAGCATGTTGTATGGGATAACTACGATGAAAAGAATACGATGCGCTTCGGATTTGCCAAGTCTGACAGGCATGCAGTGTTCGGTGACGGGCAGGCACGGATAACATCAAGCTCCGTGAGCGGTTCGGTCAAGGTATATGATTTTGGAAAAACAGAATAAGCCATGGGACAGGGACCAGACCCCGTGTCCCAAGTTTGGGACACAGGGGTCTGGTCCCTGTCCCAGCGTGGCTGCCGCAGCAGATGTTTTCTGTGCGGCAGCTTTTTTGTGTAAAAGTGAAATCTTATAAAGGTTATATTAACTTTTCATAAAGTCTGTTGACTTAAGTTTTTCTGGGTGGCATTATTGCTTGTAAACAGCAAAAAAATCATCAAGTACATTATATTATAAAAGTAATGGTGTGGACTTTTGACCACAACGGCATATTATAGATGATGTACTGTGGGAAATGAGGAAATTATGGGAAAATTGATTAAGTATCTGGCTGACCATAAGCTTGCGGTGCTTGTGATACTGCTGCTTCTGGGTGTCCAGGCATTCTGTGACCTATCGCTCCCGTCATATACCTCGGATATCGTTGATGTCGGAATACAGCAGAGTGGTATCAAGGGTGCGGCGGCAGAGAAGTACACTGCGCAGACATATGAGGCATTGAAGCTTTTTATGAGTGAAGATGAAATTACGTACATGGATGAATGTTACGAGATGGATGGTGAGTTGTATGTCAGAAAAAAATTGTCATCGAAGGAGCTTGATAAGTTAAATGACACACTGCTCACTGCGGCGGGCATGGTGTATTCGGTTGAGACATCCGGTCAGTACAGTGTCAGTCAGCTTGTTGACGGTTATAGGGCAGGGCTTGTGACAAAGAAAGCACTGTCGGATGTAGCAGGGCAGGTTGAGGCTGCCATGGGGGATATGGCTTCTTCCATGAAGTCTCAGATGGCGGTTGAGCTGGTAAAGAGTGAGTATACGCTTCTAGGCTATGACCTTAATGCAATCCAGAGAAATTATCTTCTGATTACAGGTGCTAAGATGCTTGCTATGACACTTCTCATGGTTGCGGCAGCGATAGGAGTGGGATTTATCGGGGCAAAAACAGCAGCGGCTATAGGACGTGACCTGAGAGAGAAGCTTTTTACCAAGGTTATCGGATTTTCCAATGCCGATATAAATAAATTTTCAACAGCCTCTCTTATAACAAGAAGCACCAACGATGTACAGCAGGTACAGCAGGTATCGGTCATGATGCTTAGAATTGTCCTGTATGCACCTATAATAGGAATAGGCGGTATCATAAAGGTTATGGGAACAGATACCGGAATGGGCTGGATAATCGGTGTTGCTGTTGGCGCGGTGCTTTCGCTTGTGCTTGTGCTCATGGTTGTTGCCATGCCTAAGTTTAAGAAGATGCAGAGTCTTGTCGACCGTGTAAACTTAGTATCACGAGAGATACTCACGGGTACGATGGTCATAAGGGCATTCAGCAGGGAGAAGCATGAGGAGGAGAGATTTGACAAGGCGAACAGGGAGCTTATGTCAACACAGCTCTTTACCAACCGTGTCATGTCCATGATGATGCCTGCGATGATGCTCATTATGAATGCGATTACAGTGCTTATAGTATGGATGGGTGCGAAGGGAATTGACATCGGACGCATGCAGGTGGGTGATATGATGGCATTCATAACCTACACAATGCAGATTGTCATGGCATTCCTTATGATAACGATGATATCCGTCATGCTTCCTAGAGCAGGCGTTGCTGCAGATCGTATCGAGGAGGTTTTAAATACCAGAGAGACGATAACGGATAAGGCAGACACCGAAAATACAGACAGGAAGCTTACAGACTGCAAGGGAGTTGTCGAGTTCAGGAATGTTTCATTCAGATTCGATGGAGGAAGTGAGAACGCAATCTCCGGCTTGAGCTTCAAGGCTGAACCGGGAAAGACAACAGCAATCATAGGAAGCACAGGCTGTGGAAAATCCACGGTGGTAAATTTATTAGACAGATTCTACGATGTCACGGAGGGAAGCATAACGCTTGACGGCGTGGATATCCGCGATATGTCGCAGAAGGAGCTTAGAAGCCATATAGGTCTTGTGCCTCAGAAGGGTGTGCTCTTTTCGGGAACGATTGAGAGCAATATCAAGTACGGCGGAGATTTTGTTACTGATGAGGATATGAAGGAGGCAGCTGTTATCGCGCAGGCGGCCGAGTTTATTGACAGCAAGAAGGATGGCTACGCTGAATCCATCGCGCAGGGCGGAACGAATGTATCCGGAGGGCAGAAGCAGAGACTATCCATTGCCAGAGCCATTGCTGTAAAGCCTAAGGTATATGTGTTTGATGACAGCTTTTCGGCGCTTGATTTTAAGACGGACGCGGCACTTAGAAAGGCACTTTCAAAGAGAACAAAGGACGCTTCCGTGATTATAGTTGCTCAGAGAATTTCAACCATTATGAATGCAGACCAGATTATACTTCTTAATGAAGGCAGGACTGTTGGAAAGGGAACACACAGGGAGCTTTTAAAGAACTGTCCTGAATATCTTGAAATTGCAAAATCCCAGCTTTCCGAAACGGAGCTTGCAGGAGAGGAGGCTTAAAGGATGGGCGATAATAGAGAATATTCAAAAAATAGAAATATGGGCAGACGTGGTCCGGGTGGACACGGCGGCATGATGCCGGGCGAGAAGGCGAAGGAATTTAAGGGCACAACAAGGAAAATATTGTCCTATATCGGAAGCTATAAGATAGCGATAGTGCTTGTAATGATAAGTGCCGTTGCCGGAACGGTCTTTAACATAGTAGGACCGAAGGTGCTGTCAAAGGCGACAACCGAGATATTCAACGGTCTTGTATCAAAGGTGTCCGGCGGAGCGGGCATTGATTTTCACAAGGTAGGTGTTATTTTACTTATACTTCTTGGCTTGTACTGTGTGAGTGCGCTGTTTTCATTTATACAGGGATATATAATGAGCGGTATATCCCAGAAGTTGAGCTTCAGGATGAGAAAGGAAATTTCTGAGAAGATTAACAGAATGCCTCTGGCATATTTTGAGTCTAAGACTGTCGGTGAGGTGCTCTCAAGAATAACCAATGATGTTGATACCTTCGGAATGAGCCTTAACCAGAGTATCACAACACTTATAACATCTGTTACAACACTCATTGGTGTGTTCATAATGATGATGACGATAAGCCCGCTTATGACGCTCATTGCGCTTGTGATACTTCCGATATCAGCATTTTTGATAAGTGTTGTTGTAAAACATTCTCAGAAGTACTTCAAGGCACAGCAGGAATACTTAGGAGACATCAACGGAACAATAGAGGAGTCCTACAGTGGGCATACGATAATCAAGGCATTTAATCGTGAGGAAAAGGTAAATCAGGATTTTCAGGAGACGAACGCAAAGCTCTACTCATCTGCGTGGAAATCACAGTTCTTATCGGGACTTATGCAGCCTATAATGACATTTGTCGGAAATCTTGGTTATGTTGCGGTGGCTGTGACAGGCAGCATGCTTGCGGTTGCCGGTTCGATTACGGTAGGTGACATTCAGGCTTTCATACAGTATGTAAGGAGCTTTACACAGCCTATAACACAGATTGCCCAGGTATTTAACATGCTTCAGTCGATGGCTGCCGCTGCGGAGAGAATATTCGAGTTCCTTGACGAGGAAGAGGAGCCTGTTACCGAAAATCCGGTAAGACTTGAGGATATCAAGGGTGAGGTTGAATTTGAGCACGTCAGGTTCGGCTATGACCCACAGAAGCCTGTCATCCATGATTTTACATGTCATGTGGAGCCGGGAAGCATGGTTGCAATCGTGGGTCCTACAGGAGCAGGAAAGACCACCATGGTCAAGCTTCTCATGCGCTTTTACGATGTGAACTCCGGCTGTATCAAGGTGGACGGCGAGAATGTGAAGGACTTTGAGAGAAGGAATCTTCGTGAGGCGTTCGGAATGGTGCTTCAGGATACATGGTTATTCAAGGGAACAATCATGGAAAATATCAGATACGGACGTCTTGATGCGACCGACGAGGAGGTCATCGCGGCAGCTAAGGCAGCCAACGCAGACCACTTTATAAGGACACTGCCCGGCGGCTATGCTATGGAGCTTAACGAGGAGGCAAGCAACGTGTCACAGGGACAGAAGCAGCTTCTCACAATAGCCAGAGCCATACTTGCCGACAACAGGATAATGATTCTTGATGAAGCGACAAGCTCAGTAGATACCAGAACGGAGCAGCACATACAGGATGCGATGGCAAACCTTATGAAGGGAAGAACGAGCTTCGTAATAGCGCACAGACTTTCAACGATAAGGGATGCGGATGTCATTCTTGTGATGAAGGACGGAGATATCATAGAGCAGGGAAATCACAAGCAGCTTTTGGCACAGAATGGTTTCTATGCACAGCTTTACAACAGCCAGTTTGAGGGATAAAAAATCTGGGACAGGGGTCAGACCCCTGTCCCAGACAGGAAGGGAGATGGATTATGAAACATCTGATTAACAGCAGGAAGGACTTGTTTACAATCCCGAATCTTATGGGATATTTCCGCATAGTACTAATTCCTATTTTTATGGCGGTGTACATAGGTGCCGACAGCAGGGCGGACTACATTGCTGCTGCGGTCATTCTGGGAATATCAGGGCTTACGGACTGCTTTGACGGAAAAATCGCCAGACATCTCAACATGATAACAGAGTGGGGAAAGGTGCTTGACCCTGTGGCTGATAAGCTTACGCAGGCGGCGGTGTTCATAAGCCTGTCATTCCGCTATCCGACGATGAGGTATCTTGTGATACTTTTCGTTGTGAAGGAAATGTTCATGGGAATTATGGGTGCCATCATGTTAAAAAAGGGAAGCATGATGGACGGTGCAAGATGGTACGGAAAGCTCTGTACGGCTGTGCTCTATGGGGCGATGGTTATACTGCTGCTTGTCGTTGACCTGTCCTATTTTGCGGCGGGACTTATTATCTCAATATGCATAATTATGAATATCTTCTCGTTTGCATGCTATATAGTCTACTATGCGCGAGTGCTTATGAATAAGCCGGTGACGAGCGGAAAAATAAAGATGTGGAAGCCGGTGACGACAATACTTGTGTTCGTGCTTGTGTATGTGAGTGTTAATCTTGCGATAGCGGTTATCGGAAGCTACAGGCAGCCGGAGTATGATGGCGATAAGCAGGCTGCCATGTGGAATACGGATGGCACTGAGAGAGCAGTCATTGTCGAGGACAATTCGGAGGCACTTTTAAGCAGAGTACGGATGATACAGAATGCTCAGTCGGAGATAATCCTTTCAACCTTTGATTTTATGTCGGATGAGAGCGGCAGGATAATGCTGGGTGCGCTGTGCGGGGCAGCCGACAGGGGCGTAAAGGTAAATGTCCTTGTGGATGGCTTTGATGGTGTCTTACATACGAAGTGGAATCCCTACTTCTATGCATTGTCTGCTAAGGAGAATGTAAGCTTTATGATGTACAATGAGATAAATCCGTTTACCATGTACAAGGGCATGGCGCGTATGCATGACAAGTATCTCATTGTTGACAGGCAGATATATATGCTTGGTGGAAGAAATACATTCAACTATTTTCTTGGCGATTACAGTGACTATAAAAATTATGACAGAGATGTGCTGGTGTGGAGAAGTACTCCGGCGGAGGAGCAGGAGAAGGCTTCGGTAAATGAGCTTTCAGCCTACTATGAGACGGTAAAAAACAGCGGTGAATGCAGCAGGTCCGCTTATGGAAAAAGTCTTGCGGACAGGTATTGTGTGAAGCACGCAGCGGAGCGCATAGTGCAGGACTACGAAAAATACTGCTCTGAACATGAGGAGCTTCTGGAGAATTATTCTTATGAGGATAATACGTTTCCGGTTGAGAGCATAGCACTGCTTTCAAATCCGGTGAATGCCGGAGTGAAGGAGCCTGTTGTGTGGCATAAGCTTATGAGCCTTATAGACAGTGCGGAGGATTCCGTCAAGCTTCACACACCGTACATAATCTGCAATGATATGATGTATGATACTCTGAAGGACGCAGCCGCAGGAAAAGATGTCACGGTAATGACTAATTCCGTTGCTAACAATGGCAACAGCTTCGGGGCGGCGGATCTTGAAAAGAACAGGGACAGAATGCTTGATACGGGTGTCACTCTCTTAGAGTACGATGGAGGGGTGTCATACCACGGAAAGAGCATGGTGATTGACGATGACATATCCGTGGTCGGTTCATTCAACATGGACATGAGGAGCGCATATCTTGACACAGAGCTTATGCTTGTGATTAAAAGCGATGAGCTGAATGCGCAGCTTCGCGGTATCATGTCGGAATATGAAAAGTCGGCGGTAACCGCATTGCCGGATGGCGGCTATGACAATCCTGGCAATGTGGTGCCGCAGGAAATAACCACAACGCGCAAGGTGAGAAAAAATATTATAAACCAGGCGAGATCCTGTGGAACACAGGGGATACGGTCACAGTGCTTCCGGTACTTCTAAAAGGCTCTGTAGCTGCTTATACCGTAAATGGGAAAGGGCAGGAATCCGAAA
>JABLTO010112620.1_pt1 | contig 13723 bp, 10 predicted proteins | sample 7160091 | NCBI WGS metagenome assembly JABLTO01 (sample SAMN14651225, study PRJNA627086) | human gut metagenome | isolation source: feces | host: Homo sapiens
CCGAAGTTAAATAGCAAACGTTCAAATGCGACTTTGGCAGAACAATCTGGGGATAGTATCAAGCAGGTTCAGCGTTTTATTCGCTTAACGAACCTGATTCCTGCCCTATTGGATATGGTAGATAGCAAGAAAATTGCCTTTAATCCTGCTGTGGAGCTGTCCTATTTAACGCAAGAAGAGCAGGGCAAGCTGGTGGATACTATGGAAAGCGAACAGGCTACCCCTTCCCTATCGCAAGCCCAACGGCTCAAAAAATTCAGTCAGGAAGGAAAGCTGACGGAAGAATCCATGCTGGCAATCATGTCCGAGGAAAAGAAGCCAGAGATCGGCAAGATCACGCTGGGAACGGACACTCTGCGAAAATACTTCCCGACGAATTGGACGCCCAAACAAATGGAAGATCAGATTTTGAAGCTGCTGAACAACTGGTATCAGCGAACACACAATAGCCCGGAAAGATAAGCGCGCATGACCAATGTCATTAAGATAATGGCATTGCCCCTCCGCCCCTCCGTTTTGCTGTGCAGGAACGCACCCTGCATCTTTGCTTTTTGTGCTCTTTAGCCCTTGATGGAACCCATCATAATGCCCTTTTCGAAGAAGCGCTGAATCATCGGGTAGATCACCAGCAACGGCACTGCAGAGACCACGATGATGGCGTACTTCAGGGAGGCGTAGATCAGCACCGTGTTCACATCGTCCACGCCCATCTGCTCGGACATGTCGCCCATCTGGGACAGCAGCAGGATCTGGCGCAGCAGCACCTGCAAAGGCTGCAGATCACGGTTGCGGATGTACATCATCGCCTCGAAGTAACTGTTCCAGTGGCCCACGAAGTAGTATAGGGTGATCACCACCAGAATGGACTTGCTCAGCGGCAGAATGATCTTGTTCATGGTGGTGAAGGGCGAACAGCCGTCAATGGACGCGGCCTCCCGCAATTCACCGGGGATGGAGTTAATGAAGTAGTTGCGCAGAATCAGCATGTTCGTGGCGTTGATGGCACTGGGCAGGATGATCGCCAAGGGCGAGTTCATCAAGCCCAGGTTCTTCACGTTGATGAAGGACGGGATCATACCACCGGAGAAGAACATGGTGAAGGTGATCAGGAACGTGATGCCGTTCTTGCCCTTCAGATCGGGCAGGGACAGCGGATATGCCGCCATGATGGTCAGGATCACGTTGAGGAACGTGCCGCCCACGGAATACAAAATGGTGTTTTTGTAGCCGTTCAGAATGTCCGCGCTGGCGAACACCCGGCGATAGCTGTTCAGCGTCAGCTCCACGGGCCACAGCACCACTTCACCGCTCAGGATGTGAATGGGCTGGGACAGGGACGCGCTCAGCGTATAGATCAGCGGATACAGGGTGATGATGCCGATCAGCACGGCGATCACATTGATGACGACCTGATACACGCGGTCGCCGCGAGATTTCCGTTTCATTGCTTTTCCCTCCTGCAAGGTCGTTTGTGCTTGCGCAATCAGAACAGGCTGGTCTGAGATACCTTCTTGGAAATGCCGTTGACCAGCAGCAGCAGGACGAAGCTGACCACTGAGTTGAACAGGCCGATTGCCGTGGCGTAGTCGTATTCCAGGTCCTCCAGACCAATCTTATAGGTGTAGGTGGAGATGACCTCGGACATGGACAGGTTCAGGTCGGTCTGCATGGCGTAGACCTTTTCAAAGCCGATGTTCAGCACCTTGCCAGCCTCTAGGATCAGCATGATGACAATGGTCGGCACAATGCTGGGCAGGGTTATCTTGATCAGCTGCTGCCAACGGTTTGCACCGTCAACCTCAGCTGCTTCATACAACGTTACGTCGATGGCGGACAGGGCGGAAATGAAGATAATAGCGTTCCAGCCCGCGTCCTTCCAAATGCCGGAGATAATGTACATGGGGCGGAAATACTTCGCGCTGCCCATCAGGTACAGGGGTTCGGAAACGATGCCCATATTCACCAGCAGCTTGTTCACCACGCCTGTGGAGGGCGAGCACATGGACATCAGCATGCCCACCACCACGATGGTGGACACGAAGTGGGGCGCATAGGTGATGGTTTGCAAGCCTTTTTTCAGCCGCTTTGCATGAATCTCATTCACCAGCAGCGCCAACAGAATCGGAATCGGGAAGCAGAACAGCAGGCTCAAAAAGCCCAGATACAGGGTGTTCCAAATGATGTTGAAGGAGTTATAGGAGGAAAAGAAGCGCTCGAAATGCTCCATGCCCACCCAGGCGCTCCCCCAGATGCCGCGCCGGAACTTGAAATCCTTGAAAGCGATCTGCACACCCGCCATGGGAACATACTTAAAGATGATATAGTAGACGATGACGGGAATCAGCAGCAAATACATCTGCCAATATTTCATCAGCGCCTTTTTCCAGCCGTTTCTTGTGTTCATTACGTTCCCTCCTGCGGTGTGGATCGTCCGCTTGATAAAGATGGGGAGGGCCTTGCTTACGCAAGGCCCCCTCCCGCCAGGGATTCAGCTCAATACGCGCCGCCGTTGTAGATGCGCTCCACAGCGGTCTGGTACGCCGCCAGCAGCTTCGCGCCGCCCATGGCGTCGATCTGGCTGACGAAGTTGTTCCACCATTCATCGGTAATCTCGACCTCGCCGGCAATCGCTTGCGCGGTGCTGGTGCTGATGAAGGTGCTGATGTCGTTCTGCACGGTGTTGATGACCTTATTCTCTTCTTCCGTCCAGGAGAAGATGGGCCACACGGTCTCGGGGATGTAATCCATCATGGCGAAAGCGGTGGAAGCGGGTTCCGCTTCATACTCGCCGCCCCACAGGTTGTCCATCATGACAGCGGGGTTGCGTCCGCCGGGCCACATCGCGAACTGCGCGATGAAAGTATCCTGAGTCATGTCCGCAGTGCGGGTCGCGGCAGTCGCCTCGGTATAGCCCAGGGTGCCGTCAGCCTTGACTTCCCAGTTCACGTCCTTCACGCCAGCGTGATAGAACAGGCTGCCTTCTTCGCCGTAGAAGTAGTCCACCCACTTCAGGGCCAGCTCAACGTTCTCGCAGGCGGTGGTGATGGCGAAGTTGCCGGTGGTGTGCAGGTTGGAGCGGACGTTGGCAACCTTGTTATCGCCATCGGGGCCCGCCAGCTGCCACTTCAGGCCAACCCAGTCAGACACATACTCGGTGGGGATGTTGTACAGGGTGGTGTCACAGCTGATGCCCAGGCGCTGTTCGCCGGACAGGGCAGCCACGCTCTTGTTGCCGTCGGTGAAGATTTCCTGATAAATCAGCTTCTCACTGTACAGCTTATGCAGATACTCCAGGAACTTGCGGTAGTTGTCGCTCTGGGCGAAAATACGCAGCTCGTTGGTGTCGGGGTCCACGTCCACCACGGTGTGATGGGCAACGCCGCGGGTACCCAGACCGAAGCAGCCGTAGAAGTAGTAGTACAGGAAGTTGACGCTGGAAACCAGCGGAATCTCGTCAGCCACGCCGTTCTCGTTCAGGTCGCAGTCGCGGATAGCGACCAGCAGCTCATAGAGATCATCGGTGGTCTTGGGCATTTCCTTGCCGGTCTTTTCCAGAGCCTTCTGGTTGATGTACATCTTATCCGGCACACGCATCTGGGGTGCCAGCACAACCTGGGGCAGGCCGTAGATCGCGCCGTTGGGAGCGGTAATGGCTTTAGCGATGTCAGGATACTGCTCCAGCAGAGCCTTGAAGTTGGGCATGCAGGTGTCGATGTAGGGAGCGATATCCACCAGGATCTCGTCCTCGCCCCACTCAAACATCTGCGAGTTGCTCAGAGCAGCCTTCATGATGATGTCAGGCAGCTCGTCACCGGCGATGGAAGCAGCCAGAGTGTTGTTGAACACGCTGGGGTCGACGTTTTCCCACTCAATGTGGACGCCAGTCATTTCCTCGTAAGCCTTCATGTTGGCAACATCGCCAAGATTCTGGTTGGGATAGAAGCTGTTGGTACGGGCCATGACCTTGAAGGTGACAGGCTCGGTTGTCAGCGGGAACTGAGCTTCCGCAAACGCGGACGTGCAGCCCGCCAGCATGACCAGGGTCAAGAGCAGGGACAGGATTCGCTTGGCCTTCATGTGGAGTACCTCCTTTTATTTCTTCCGTCCGTTTCCGGGACGGTAAGATGCTTGCCTTTGCTTACAGGCCGTTGCGCGGAATGCGGAACGGGTTGAAGCAGAACATGTTGTCAAAGAACGTCAGCTCCGGCTGCTGCACGGTGAAGGAAATATGCTTGGAAGCGATGTACGCATTCGCCTCGTCCACAAAGTCCTTCAGCTGCTGTTCCTCCTCAGGCGTGGGATCCTTGGTGTAGTAGCAGATGCTGATATGGAAGAAGTAGCTGTCGTGGTTGGGGAAGTGCAGACCCATCGCCGCGCCCACCTCATCGCGATAGCGCTTCAGCTCCGCCGCGTCCGCTTCCGTTTCCGGCTCCAGCCGGATCAGGATGCCGCTTTTGCCCGCCATGTGCGCCATGCGCATGTGAACCTCGCCCAGGGGCTTGATGGTCTTGAACTTCTCCTCAAAGAAGTCGTCCACCTCGCTGAGCTTGCAGTCGATGGGCAGCAGGCTCGTCCACAGCTCGGGCTTGCGCCACTGATGGCACACGCCCTCGATGACGGTCATGTGAATGCTGTCGTCGGGCAGCATGGTCACGCAGCGGGCCACGGGCTTGTCCGCCAGCATTTGGCGAATCTTCTTGAATTCCTCAAAGACCGGGGCGTTGTGGTCGATCTTGCTGATGATGGTGTTGCCGGGGAAGAACCGCACCGAACCGTCGGCATTGAACTTGGTGCCGATATTGTAGGCGCTGATGCTCATGGGGTTTTCCATCCTTTCTTAGACCCTGCCGGTCTTTTCATAGAAATGGCGCATTTGCAACACCCAGTCGGTCTGAATAATGTCGAAGCCATGATCCTTCAGCCAGCCCCAGCCGCCCTCGGGATCGCCCTGGATGGATCGGTCGTCGCTGTGTCCGCCCGCCAGCACCCGCTTGTAGCTGAACACAATGGCGTTGCCCCAGACCACCAGACCCAAATCATGCATGCGCTTGATGTAGCTTTCCTGCGCAATGGGGGCCGTGTCGCTCTTGAACACCGCCTCCACGCCGATGTAGCGCATGTTGCGCTTCAGCGCCTGCTCGGTGCAGTTGTCTTCTTCCTGTAAGATGGCGATATAATTCAGGTCGGGCGCGATCTGCTCCACCTGATCCAGCTGCTCCTTGGAGCGCTCGTCTCCGCTGACCTCCGTCTTGACCACGATCTGCTCCTGCATGCCGTGGCGGCGGATGGCCTCGGTGATGGGCTGCATGTACAGGGCAAACTTATCCACGTTGATGTAGCAACGGCCCTTCAAATGCTCCAGCACATCGTCGAAGGTATACACCGGATGCTCCGTGATGCCCAGATCGCAGTTCAGATAGCGCAGCACACGAATCTCCGCATCGGTCAGATCGGTCAGCGGACGGCACAGCCCCAGGTGCGCCAGCTCGCAGCCGCCATGGAACACATACAGTGTGCCATCCAGGCTGCGGCTCACATCCAGCTCGATCATATCCGCGCCGTCTGCCAGCGCCGCATCAAACGCTGCAATGGTGTTGCAGGGAATGTTGCCGCCGGAAATGCCGCGATGGGCCACCAGCAGCGTCTTTTGACGCGCATCGCGCACCAGATCAAAGCTCTTTTGCGTCATTTTTCTCGTCCCTATCCTTTATGTAAATTGGTACGTTTCAATTCATTTCAGAGTTTATCACGTCCGGCAGTGCTTGTCAATAGATATTTATAATTTGGGCAAAATTTTTCCGAAACAGTTTAAATCGGTTTTGATTTCCTGCTTCTTCCCAGATATCTCCTAATTTTACATGCCATGGAAAGGATACCACTCTTCGGTAAAAGGCTCGTGTAACGCCTGTAAACTCCCCTTCAAATTTTGGAGCGTTCCATTTCTTTCCGCAGGATTTGTCGAAAAGCGCCGTGGCTTGGAATTGGTCAAAAATTGTTGACGCACCGCAGCTTTCCTCGTATAATGAATTTATTGGGTTCTTTTTATTGGGTTCTTTGGGAGGAAATGACACATGGCAACGATCAAAGATATAGCGCGTCTGGCCGGGGTATCCCACGGTACCGTTTCCAATGTCATCAACGGCAACGGCAACGTCAGCAGCGCGAAGATTCTTGCGGTGCAGAAGGCAGCACGGGAGCTTGGCTATGCCATGAACGCCCGCGCGAAATCCCTGCGGGAAGGCCGCAGCACAACGCTTGCAGTGGTGCTGCCCAACATCATCGACCCTCCCTACGCAGAATTTTACACCAGCTTTCAGCACAGCGCCAAAAAGAGCGGCTTCAAGACCTCGCTCTATCTTTCGGACAACAGCTTTGAAAAGGAAAAGGAGCTGATCGCCCGCATTCGTTCCTCCACGCCCTATGGCATCGCCGCCGTCACCACCTACAACGGCGACGAGGATGTGTATGCCGCCGCCGGCTTCAGCCCGGACGAGGTGCTGTACATCAGCCACTGCCCCACCCCCCAGTGCAGCTACATCGGCTTTGACTACGAGGCCTGCGGTCACGCGCTGGGCCGGGAGGCCTGCAAATACAGCTGCGTTGCGCTGGTGACAGACGATGCGCGGCTGACCGCGCAGCGGGACTGCATCAACGGCTTTCTGGCAGAGACGGAGGGCCGCTGCCGGGTGCAGCATTATCAAAAGACCGGCACCGAGCGTTCCGCCGCCATCGCCATGGATATTTTCAGCGCCTATCCCCCGCCTGAGGCAGTATTCGTCACCAGCTACGGCGTGGCGCAGACCGTTCGCGGCGTGATGAACAGCTTTTTCAACGCGCCGAACACGAAAATTTACGCCATCACGCCCCTGTGTACCCTGCCGGAAGAGGACTTCATAAAATATGAGCTGAATTTCCGTCAGCTGGGCAACGAGGCCGCGCAGCTGCTGTTGGAAATGGTGGGACAGGACCTGCACGCCCAGCGACGCACCCTGCCCAACGATGGCTTCCGCACCTGGCTGCCGCGCATCAGCGTCACGCAGCAGGACTGCAAGCGCCTGACCATCATGACGCTGGACAGCCCCACCGCCCACACCATGCAGAACATGTCCCGGCTGTATACCAAGGTCACCGGCACCGAGGTGCAGGTCAACATCTTCTCCTATGACAGCGTACACGAGCTGCTCAGCAGCTTGAACGCCGCCAACGCCTTTGACATCATCCGCCTGGACGCGACGTGGCAGAACTGGTTCGCCGCCAAAATTTTCGAGCCACTGGATCATATCGACCCCGGCGTCCGGGATCAGGTGGGTACGTTTGTCAGCGGCATTTCCTCCTGCTACGGCGAAATGTCCGGGCATTTATACGCCTTCCCGGAAACGCCCAGCTCCCAAATGCTGTTCTATCGGCAGGATCTGTTTTCCAGCAGCGTGATGCAGCGCCTATATAAGGAAACCTACCGTGCCGAGCTGCGTCCCCCGGAGACCTTTGAGGAATACAACCGCATTGCCAGCTTCTTCACCCGCAGGCTCAATCCATCCTCCCCCGTCAACTTCGGCTCTACGCTGACGCTGGGCAACACGGGCGTTGCCGCCACGGAATTCCTGGCCCGCTATTTCAGCCTGACCGACCATCTTTTCGACCCGGAGGATAACATTCTGCTGACCAGCGAGGAGGCCGTCCGTGCGCTAGAGCTGCTGGTGGCGGTGAGGCAGTACGCGCCGCCCACCTACTGCAACTGGTGGCGCGACACCTCCCGGCTGTTCGCCCAAGGCGATGTTGCCATGACGGTGCTGTTCAGCAACTATGCCTCTGAAATGCTGGACCGCGATTCCAAGGTACACACCCGCATCGGCTACGCCATGGTTCCCGGGCGCAACCCCCTGCTGGGCGGCGGCTCCATTGGCGTATGCAAGTACAGCCACCACAAGCAGGAAGCGCTGAACTTCATCCGCTGGTTCTGCTCCGAGGAGGTCTCCTCTGCCACCACGCTGATGGGCAGCGTCTCCCCCTGCCGCAAGACCTACAACAACTATCAGGTCATTGACACCTATCCCTGGCTGTCCATCGCCGTGGATAGCTTTGCCGCCTCCCACACCCACCGCTGGCCCAGCCGCATGGAGGGCGGCTTTGACGAGCGCAGCTTCCTGAGCATCCTGGGCGTTAATGTCATGCAGGCGATCAACGGACTGCTTACGCCCCGGCAGGCGCTGGAGAATGCACAGGCAACGTTCTGTAAATGATGTAAGAAAATCCCCGCTTATGAGCCCGCAGGAGGGTCAGGGACCTCCTATATTTATCATGTTGTTCATACATACAAAAACGCTCATGCCTGCATCCCCAGGCGTGAGCGTTTCTTAATAAAACCAAGAAAAGCGCAGTGGAACCGGGCGAGCTTATTCCCCAGCCCCCTGTTACCTTTTCCGCTTCCCCTTTTCCTCCGTCCACTGTGCCAGCCGCACCAAATCAGCCGGGGTATCGTTGTCCAGCGATATGCCCCGATCCTCCACCGGCACGTCGGTGATCCTGCAATGGCTTTGTGCGATCGCGCCGCGCAGGCCGTCCTTGCCGTCATACTGCTGCAAATAGGGGATCAGCTTGGCACTCAATAAAATAGGATGCCCCGGGTGACCCTGATAAGTAGGGCGCACCACATCCCCATCAGCCTCCAGCAGACGGGCCACCGTCGCGTCATCCACCATAGGAACATCCACGGGTGAGATTATCAGCCGCGTCTGTGCAGGCCAGGGCCACGCCAGCGCCAGCAGCAGGGAATCAAACTGATGGCTGTGGGCGTAGTTCGGGTTGAAGACCGTCTCCATCCCCTCGGATGCCAGCGCCGCCTTCAGCTCCTCATGCCGATGCCCCGTGACCACCACCACCGGGGAGGCGCCCGCTGTTTTCATCATGTCGATGACGCGCCCAATCATGGTTCGTCCGTCCAGCGAAATCAGCGGCTTGAAGCCTGGTACTGGGCGCTGTAGCTCCCACGGCCTTGAAGCGGCCCGATGCGGAAGCCATTCTCTAGGGCAAGGTTATCGGCGAGGCTGTTGCCGCGGCGGCTGCCGAGGCGGCGCTGAACGGCGCGATTGCGCTGGAAAACAACGCATACAAGATCAATGTCATCAAGGCGCTGGTCAAACGTGCGCTGCTGAACGAACAGTAAGGAGCAGGTCGGGAGGCAGTAAAAGAATTAAAGAGAAGATGGTGCGCCCGTAAGGGTGCGTATTAAAGACCGCCTTTAGCAAGCGGTAGGTAAAGATATCCAGAAAGGATGGTGACAAGGAAACAACCTATCATTCCGCAGCTTATCCGGATGGGGAAACCCGATGGGGAGTGCAGCATGCTGTTGCCGAATAATACCGGCAGATGTACAGCGGTATATAAAGTCTCCTAAAGCCCGCTGTACATGGGAATGAAAATCTGCGTATGAGGATGAAAGCTGAATTGCCTGATACGATAGCCAGAGCCGGGGGAAATCGTGCCCTGCATACGAAAGGAACTGTAACGTATGCTGCTTCGTTGCCTGTTCTTCCATTTTGGACAGGCAAGTGATATCCGAAGCACAGCAACCTCAAGACAGAGGTAAATGGCGAAAGTCGCATCCGACAACGCAGAACGCTACTTTAATACGTGCTACCGGGGATAACCTAAACCCAGCAATGGGCATGGTTACACAGCTTCCATAGTAGTCCGCTAACCCTGAATTGACAGGGAATGCCGTAAAAACGGATGCAGGCAATTCTGCTACATGGCGAAGGGAAGCAGTTTACACTTTAATACAAAGAGAAAGGATGGTGCGTGAGGCACTATGAGAAATCCGATTGATGTATTGAATAGTCTAAGCGATAAATCGAAGAACCCCACATACAGATTTGAACGGCTATACCGAAATCTGTACAACCCGGAGTTTTATATGCTTGCCTATAAGAACATCTACGCAAACGAGGGCAGCATGACACCGGGTATGGATGGTACAACTCTGGACGGTATGAGCAGCCGCAGAATTGATGGGATTATCACATCCCTGAAAGACCGCAACTATCAACCGAATCCGGCCCGGCGGGAATACATCCCCAAGAAAAGCGACCCCAACAAGAAAAGGCCGCTGGGCATCCCGTCCGCAAATGACAAGCTGGTGCAAGAGGTTGTCCGTCTGATACTGGAAAGCATTTACGAACCCAACTTTTCGGAACAGTCCCACGGATTCCGCCCCCGGAGAAGCTGCCATACGGCTCTTCTTCACTTGCAGCGGACATTCACCGGGGCAAAGTGGTTTGTAGAGGGCGACATCAAGGCTTGCTTTGACAGCTTTGACCATCATGTGCTAATTGATATTCTGCGCCGCCGCATTGCCGATGAAGCTTTCATTGCGCTGATGTGGAAGTTCCTAAAGGCTGGATATATGGAACAGTGGGAGTACCACAAGACCTACTCCGGCACGCCGCAGGGCTCAGGTATCAGTCCAATTCTTGCAAACATCTACTTGAATGAGTTAGATAGGCACATTGCGGACTACAAGGCAAGTTTTGACCTGGGAAGCTCCCTGAAACGGAAAGCAAATCCTGAATATGAGCGTTTGAGTGGTAAAATCGAGCGTACAAAGCGCAGAAACGCAAAGATATGGGATGAGCTTGACGAGGCAGAGCGCAAGCAGAAAGCCGCAACTCTAAGGAATATGAAAACGGAGCAAAGGAAACTGCCAAGGTCTGACCCATTTGATGCAAACTACAAAAGTCTGCAATATATTCGCTACGCCGATGATTTTATCATTGGCATCATCGGCAGCAAGGAGGACGCAGAAGCGGTCAAATCCGATTTGGCATCCTACCTAAGCGAGAAGTTGAAGCTTACGCTGTCAGCAGAGAAAACCAAAATCACGCATACGTCTGAATTTGCCCGTTTCCTTGGCTACGACATCACGGTATCCAGAAGTCGGGAAATAAAAAAGAGCAAAAAGGGCTACAAATCGCGTGTGTATTCAGCGGTAGTAAAACTTTATACGCCACACGAAAAATACAAGGCAAAGCTGCTGGAGCTGAGCGCAATCCGTATCAAAAAAGACAGCATCGGACAGGAGCACTGGAAAGCCATCCACAGAGGAAAACTCATAAACAGGACAGACATTGAAATTCTCAGCAAGTACAATGCGGAGGTCAGAGGATTGGCTAACTACTATGCGCTGGCCTGTAACCCTACGGCGTTGGCGCATTCCTCAAGTCTCATGAAGTACAGCATGCTGAAAACCTTTGCGGCAAAATACCGCACCAAGGTGAGTAGAATCAAAGCCCGTTATGTTAAAAATGGCGACTTTACGGTAGCCTATGAGACGAAATCCGGGCGGAAAGAAAGCGTGTACTACAACAAGGGCTTCAAACGCAAAACGGAACCGTTTTTCGGGCAAATAGACCTGTTGGAGACTTACAAAAGGTACGCGAAGCCCAATGGACTGCTGCGTAAACTCAGAGCTAAGACCTGTGAACTGTGCGGCGCGTTCTGCGACGACATTGAAATTCATCAGGTAAAGCGCCTCAAAGACCTGACCGGGAATACGGCATGGGAAGAACTCATGCGAGCCCGACACCGCAAAACACTGGCAGTCTGTCCTGCCTGTCATTCACAAATCCATTCTTCGATGAAGTCGTAAGACGAACGTAAACGGAGAGCCGTGTGCGCCGAGAGGTGCCCGCACGGTTCGGGAGGGAGTCGGGATTCCCGGCTTACCTCACGACTTGGATATTGAGGTCGCTAAGCTGCGGCTGCTGAAAGCGGACTACCAAAGTCGGCATTATCGGCTGGAAGATCAGCTGCTGAAATTCTTTCCGCAGCAGGTGGAACAGGATATGCAGATGCTGACCGGATTGCAAAAGGATCAGGCAACTGCTATGGAAAATCCGGTGCCAGAGAAGCATTTTGTCGGGATGGAAATCAAGGGCAAAGCATTTTCGGATAAGGAAGCGGCTGGCGAAGCGATTCTTGCAGCCTGTATCTTGGCAGAATGGGCTGGGTATGCTGATTGTGGCATGGCTTGTCAGCCCATTGGGGATTCCGCTGGCGGCAGCATGGGCGCTGGGTGGACTGGAAAAGCTGGAGGGCTGGCTGGTAGAACGCGTGTATCATTAAGAGACAACATCAAAAAAGTGCTTTCGACCCACGGTGCGCATTTTAAGCGCGCCAAGGTCTTGCAGGTGATGTAAATCCTGACGTGCTGTTTCAAAGGAAACCTTGAATTTCTTTCGCCATGCTTCGGTGGTAATGGTGGAGATGTCTTCCTGTATCAACCACTTCATGCCACGAAGCTGGCGGACCCCCTCTTCTCCCTGGCCTAATTCCAGTGCAAGATGTTCCAACTGCTTTGCTTTGGCAACATGGGCATGAATGCTCTCTACACTCTTTTCCAGCATGGCAGCATAGTATTCCAGAAAATAGGTGAAGTCATAGCCATTCTCCGGGTCCTGGGCTGCACGGATAGCTTTATAGTATCGGCTGCGCTCCTGCATCAGAATTCCTGAGATGGGAAACTGACGAATAAAGTGATAACCAGCCTTCAGCAGAATCATGTAAGACAAAGCGCGTGCCGTGCGACCGTTGCCATCGAAGACCGGATGAATCGTCACGAAATAGATATGCGCTACGCAGGCTTTGATCACAGGATGAACTGTGGGATCTGCGATATAGTTTAGCAACGCATTCATCATGGGCCTGACGTATTGCGCTTCGGGAGCCACATAGACGACTTCCTGCCTTCCGGAAACTACTTGTACGCCTGCGTCACGATAGCCGGAGGTTACGCCTTCTTCAAGTGTGTTTGCAGTCAAGATACGGGCGATTTCCAGAATCACCGCTTCGTTGATGGGACCGTCCAAATGTTCCAGTACAAAACGCAGCGCATGGTAGTTGTTGTAAATCATCTGTTCATTCCGGTTCTGAGGCGGCTCATTGCTTGCAAGCAGCTCATGAGCGCGTTGGCGCGTAGAGTAAGCTCCTTCGATGACGCTGGAAAAATAAGCTTCATCCATAACACCCTCATCATGGGCATATTGTGGCAAGGAAGCGATGGCCTCATCTCTGGCAACGGCAACAAACTGATCGCCTGCGGCAGCCAATTTGGAGGTTAATGCATACCAGTAGGGATGGCCATCCCATGATGCCAGTGGAAGCTTCTGGGCAGATTGCTTGCGGTAGTTCAGTTCTTCCGGCCAGAAGGCTGCTATGCTGGTTGCAAGCGGCAAACGATAAGCAATTTCTTCTTTCGGAAGATAGTTTTCGAAGAAATAAGCCAGCAGTTCATTCTGGGGCATAAGTATCACCATCCTTTTCAAATTATCTCAAGTGTATCTCTATTTTATTCAAATTGCAAGGAACTTTTTCCTTTTAGTGGCCTGTATCTGCGGGCCACGCATTTTTTTGTGCGGAGGAACATGCTATGGCAACGACACGAATCATTGCGATGCGCCGGAACAAAGGATGCACCGTGGAACAGGTGCTGAAAGCGAGGCTTGACTATATTAAGAATCCTGAAAAGACACGGGAAGGCGAACTGGTAACAGCTTTTGCCTGTCACACGGCAACAGCGGATGCAGAATTTGCACTGGCCCGGAAGGAGTATTTTGAAATAACAGGGCGCTGGCAGAAGAAAACGCCAGCGTCGTTTATCAGCGCTTGCGACCGCTTCCACTATTTGGATGTGCTGTTGTCTGAACGAATCAGAAGCAGCAATGCTCAA
>JABLTO010142528.1_pt1 | contig 13720 bp, 14 predicted proteins | sample 7160091 | NCBI WGS metagenome assembly JABLTO01 (sample SAMN14651225, study PRJNA627086) | human gut metagenome | isolation source: feces | host: Homo sapiens
CAGGATATGGTAGCGGTTCAACAGAATCTCATATCAAACCGCGGTTTCAGTATAAACGTAATGATAAACGATAATAACGAATTTGAGGTTTTACTACTATGCGTGAATTAATAGTACAGTTGTTCGGTGAATATATCATACCGACATACGATTATAGCTGTACGGTGTCAGCTCCTGACCCCGTTACCGGAGCAATGACTGATACAGTTACAACGTATACTGGTTTAGTTCCCGGCGGTCTTGCCGGTGTTGACTGGACTTATATAGTCGGCATTTTGTTCTTTGCCATTCTGCTTAATGGCTTGATGCGCTGCATCGCGTCATTGATAAGCTGGAAGATCCATTAATGCTTTTTCCCTGGCTTCCTGGAGGTGATCTATATATGGATGCAACCGTTGCAATCTCAATGCAAGATGCATTTGTCGCAATGTTTAATTTTATGCTTAGCGCGTTGATAACGCTTGTTACCAGTGAGCCGGGCATTTACTTGTTTACATGTATCCTGTCTTTGTTTGTCCTTAAGTTCTTTATAGAGCTTATGACGATACATAATATATAACTTTGAAAGGAGATGAAGCTATGACTGAGTTACTCGGAACTATAACCAGCGTGTTTACAAGCATAATCGGTATGGTAGGCACGACAGCATCGACAGTTGCAAGTACACCGTTGCTGCTGATCGGTTGCGTAATTCCTCTTGCCGGTGCTGCGATAGGCTTTTTCAGCCGTTTAAAGAATCTGTAACTTATAACTAATGTGAGGTGATAGTAATGGACGAGGCTGTAACTATGACTATGGCGACGCTTTTAACCACTATATCAACAGTATTTGGCAGCATTATTAAGATGGTCGGAACAGTAGCAACAACAGTTGCTGATAATCCGCTTCTGCTGATCGGCTGTGTAATTCCTCTTGCAGGTTGTGCGATAGGTTTTTTCAGTCGTTTAAAAAATCTGTAATAGTGATTTGTGAAGAATCCCGGCAGGGTGCCGGAGCATTGCCCGGCACCTGAACGGGGTCACGGTAACGATTATGATATATATTCTGATTTTATTGATATGTTATGTTTTATATAAGAAAACACATTTTAAGGATCCTAAGATACTTTCGGTATATTTTGGTCTGCCGGGAGCAGGCAAAAGTACGTTCGCTGCGTATCTTGCAGCACAGTGTAACAAAGAGTCTTTACTGGTTCGGATCGCTCGTAAACACTATGATGAAAATGATCTTTTCAAAAAGATCGTTGATACCGGTAAGCTTGGTTTTGTTAATCTGCGTATGCATACGGATGTTTATTCAAACGTTCCAATACTCGGAGCTTATGAGATCGATTCAAGAACAGATGTTGGTTTTAATCAATTCTCTAATGGTAAATTGATCATAGATGAAGCCGGTATTGATTATAATAACCGTTCATATAAGTCCATGCCTAAAGAAACCATCAAATGGTTTAAATTGCATAGACATTACAAAATGTCTGTAGACGTGTTCAGTCAGTCCTTTGAAGATATGGACGTAACGTTACGCCGCCTGGCATATCGTTACTATTTGGTAAAGAAGTCACTTATACCAAATGTTATATGTATCCGCCGTATCCGCCGCCGGATCGGTATCAATCAGGATACACATCAAATAGAGGATCAGTACGAATTTGTAATGTTCGGCACGAAAAGGATATACGCTCCCAGCTACTATAAGTATTTTGACAGTTATGACGCTCCGGAACTTAACCCGAAGGAATGGCATAAGTATACTGCACAGCAGGTTGATGATTATGAAGATGCAGCCGCTGATGCAGATGATGCGGATCCAGATGAAGTGTTTCTCGGAGATATAGAAATCAGTGATCTAAAACAGTTGGTGCATTAAATTTAATAGTTCACATTTTATATAAATGTACTTAAGCAATTACTTAAGCGTAACTATAACTTTTATGCACCCGCGCGGGTGCTTTTTTATTGCCTTTTATACAGTATTGCGCATGAGTTCACCTTCCTTCCTCTCATTGCAGCCTGCCGTAAACTTGTTTACGGTTGGCTTTCCCGGCTTGCCGGGCTAGCCGGATAATATCCGGCGTAGGTGGAGCGCAGCGTAACAGCGGCTGCCCTCAGCCGCACATAACAATTATATATACCTTAATATTTTTGGCAGATTCTCGAAATCTGCGGACCCCCGAAGTCTAACAGGGGGGTTCTACCTACAGCATGCCGAATTTTTTTCGGTGATAGACAAAAACGGAGACATTTATGAAAAGAGATAGCAGCAGCAAAGAGTTTACAAACAGGATATTATTTGACTGGCTGAGTTTCACGACGCAGCTTTGGAACCCGATGCAGCTTATAGAGTTCCTCGGTTTAGATTCCTGCAGCTGGCAGCAGATCAGCGGACAGCACGGTTATAAAGATCGTTATTATTGCGAGGGCATCAGCATACATTACAACGGTCGCGAGGATATGGGCGTATGGCTTGAAATGTCTGGTAAAGGCTGTCGTTATTATGAGGATTACGGCTGCATGAAGTGGGCCGAGCTTTTTACATGGCTTCTTTCTGAACCTTCCGACACACACATAACGCGTCTCGATGTTGCTTATGATGATTTTGAGGGACTGCTTGACATCAATACTATATATGATGCTGTAGATAAATATGAGTTTGTTTCCCGTTGGCGTAAGTGCCAGCTTTTTAAAAGCAAGGACACAGTTACGCATCAGGATGCGCTTACAGTACAGATGGGTTCGCGCGCTTCTCGTTGCATGCTGCGTATATATGATAAAAAACAGGAGCAGCAGCTTGATGATGAAGCGATGAAACACTGGGTAAGAATGGAGCTGCAGCTCCGTGATGATGATGCTGTAGGTTTTATCAGATCATACAGTACAGGTATATTTGAAATAGGTGACCTGTTTTTAGCGGTTGTGAATAACTATGTTCGTTTCATTGTTCCATCTGATACGGATTCAAACCGTTGGCGCTGGAAGATGGTTGACTGGTGGGCTAAATTTATAGGAGCGGTTGAACGGGTTCGTTTGGTAACTACTCCGGGTGCAGAGTACACTATTGCTAATCTTGAACACTTCGTTATTGATCAGGCAGGACAGGCAGCCAAAACGTATATAGATATTATGGGTATAGATGCATACGTAAAATCATTGATGGAACACACATTCCATCATAATCCAAAGTATGACCGGGTGCGCGAGCATGCTGCGCAACTGCTGCGTGACCTTGAAGATCTTGGAGGTGAGGTTAATGTTACTTGTGTCGGCGACAGATCTTTACTTTCGTGATTGTTACATACGCGGTCTTTCTATCAAAACAATAAAAGGATATAAGGATCATTTACGCATTTTCTGCAGCTTTGCCGGGGAAAGTTTTGATCTTGATAGATTCAATTTTGACTTTTATACAGACTATGCAGCGCGGATCCGCGCGCGCGGAGTATCAGCCGGAACGCTTTCAAGCTATATCCGTTCGCTTAAGATCTTTGTACGTTGGTGTATAAAACGTGGTTTTGTAAACAACTTTGACATTGACAGTATAGTTGTACCTAAGATGCCTAAAAAGAAGGTGCATATATATAGTGATGATGAGATATTTATGATACTTGATTCTTTCGGTTCTGATTGGCTCGGCAGCCGTGACCGCGCGCTTACTCTGCTTATGCTTGACAGCGGTCTGCGCAGGCTTGAAACTATAGCCGTCCGGCTCAATGATTTTAATGAAAATTCTCTTGTTGTTCATGGTAAGGGTAACAAAGATAGAGTTGTTCCGATAGGCAGCTCATCAGCTGACGCAATCAGGCAATATGTAAATGATTGTCCGTTTGATATAAAAGATTACTTGTTTCTTGAGCGGCGCGGTGAACGAATGACTCTTAACGCTGTAAAGCTTATGGCTGCCCGGCACGCTCGAAAGTTGCCGTTTGATTTTTCATGTCATCGTCTGCGTCATAACTTCGCGACTAATTATTGTCTTGATGCTTACGATCGCAATGGACATGTTGATATATATAGTCTTATGATGCTTATGGGGCATGAAGATATATCGACTACACGTAAGTATTTACATTATGCATCCGGTATTTATGCAGCTAAACATCATAGATCACATTTGGATCAGATACTTATGAGGTGTTAATATGGTTTATTACTATGACATATTATGTCTATCTGTCATTTATGCTGATATATTTTTGATCATAACTCTGCTGCGCTGCGTGATGCACAGAATCAGGGTGTTTAGAAAAAGAGTAAAAGAAAACCCACAAGCCTAATAACTTGTGGGTTTATATTGGTACACCATCACAGGTTCGAACTGTGGACACCCTGATTAAGAGTCAGGTGCTCTACCAGCTGAGCTAATGGTGCATATCTGTGTCGTTTGTTATTATCACAAGCGACGCTCATTATAATAACAGCTTGACTGGCGACAGTCAATACTTTTTTAAAAAATTTTGAAAAAATTTGCGAATAGAAAAAGCTGCGTTGAGCAGAATAATTTGTGTGGTAAAGACATGATCAAATGTCGGAGGAGCGATCATGCTGAATAGCATTAAGGTCGTGAATGCCACGATAATCGAATGAAAATATTATAAATGATGCGCCGGGCGCATCGAGGAGGAATCATGTCAGACAGAAACAGCAGAATGAGTGACAGAATGAATGACAGAATGCAGGACAGAAGAATGAGAAATGAAAGAGAACAGAACAGATCGGAAAACAGAGCACAGGATATGAAGCAGGCAAGAAGCCAGAGTCAGGATCAGCAGAACAGATATGAAAGCAGCGAAAACAGCAGCAGAATGGAAAGAAATCAGCAGAACCAGAAAAATGAAAGAAGCGAAAGAGAAAACAGCATGCGCTCAAAGCAGCAGAACAGCCGTCTGGATGACAGATCTCAGAACTAACGCGATATCAGCTTTTGATTTAGCATAAAGGCTGCAGCACAGGGATCTATATAGCCGGACGTTTCAGAAGAAGCACGGTCAGGAAGGATCAGACTGCATTTATATATCAGCTGTATGGCAAACAGAAAAGCAGGCTGATCTATGGACCGGATCAGTGCTTTTATGAAAAGAAGTAAGAAAAAGGATCATCGAGGAAGGAAATATCTTCTGCGATGGTCTTTTTTCACTGTTTGAACGAATTTCGCTCAGTGTGCAAGTGTTTTCATTGCGATGGTTTTTTAGTTGGTATATAATGTTTAATTGTATAAGTCTGTTTTGATTTATGTACGTTTTAAGTAAACGTTGGGGGATATATAAATGAAATGTAAATCATGCGGCAGTGAACTGATTGCCGGCACGAAAAAATGCCCTTATTGCGGCGCTGTGATAAACATCGTCAGAAAGCGGGCAGAAGAAGTATTTGACTGGAGCACAGTTTCACCTCAGTCAAAAAAGAAAAAGGATGTTTCGATCGACTGGAACACAGGAAAGATCTTTGACAAGTCATCAGGTCAGGTCTACAACCAGAACAACCACAGGTGGTCAGAGCCTGAAGATGTTAAGGATCTTTTTAAATTTGACCGCAAAAATGAAGAATATCAGCAGGTCCTTGATCGTCAGGTCGATTCGATAACGGAAACTGCCGCAGAATCAGCTCCGGAAACACAGGAGCGCGCAGACGATGTTAAGAGAAAATTCGATCTGCCGTCTTCGATGGGTATGGTCAAATTCGATTCTCTCATAAAGAACGCTGACGTTCAATTTGTAAGTGAATCAGGCGAAGAGGTAGGATCCATAGGAAGACCAGAAACAAAGGCGGAGCCTGAAGTAAGAAGTAACGCTGAAAATGCTGCAGCACCTGCAGTTCAGAAAGTGAGGCAGGAATCTGTTGAGCCAGAAAGAAATATCTCGACTGAAACAGGATTCACGTTTAAAAAAGCCGACATTGAAAGAGATAAAAAAGAGTCGCCGTCACCGGCGCAGCAGCCTGCAGTTCAGGTAAAGACGGAAAATGATAAGGATACATATACTCCTGAAGAGGAAGACCGTGTATTCAGCAGTCTTAAAAAGCTCATGGCTGCTGAGGAAAAATTCAAGACTGACATGGAAAGAGCCTCATTTATAACACCTGAGGAATCAGCACAGGCCGCAAAGGTAGAAGAAAAGTGCAGCAAGCTGACATTCGTTCCTACAGTTTCATTCCGTACTATAGAAGATGAATACGCTGAATACTGCGATGAACACGGTATAAAGCATGAAAGACCGAAAGCATCTGCAAAGCAGGATGAAAATAAGTCTGAAACAGCTGCTGCAGAGGCAGAAAAGTCTGATGCACCGGCTGAGAAAAACTCAGCCAAAGGGCATGAGACAAAGCACAGAAAGCATTCCTTAAGAGAAAGCATAAGGGAAGGTCTGAAAAGCATTGAAAGAAATCAGGACAAGGCTGTTGAGATAAAAATAAACGAGCCGTCCGGAACGAAGGTAACAGTAAAAACTCAGGAAGTAAGCCTTGCAGCAGCTGAACGCGAAATGGAAAATGCGCAGACTCGTGAAGTTAATATGGATGAAGTTGTAAAGCCTGCAAAAAATCTCCAGGTGTCTGTAGAAGTAAATGCAGCTCAGGGCAACGCATCTGTAGAAGTCACGCGCAGACATGATGGCGCTACAGTCGTTAAGACGGTGGACAAAGGTAATCATGAACATATTTATGTGGATGATGAGGATAAGACAGAAACGATCCAGGGTACGTCTGACGATAACAGCGATGGTACAGATGGTGACACATCTTTCTGGGAACGCCCTGACGGTGTTAAAAAGATGACCATTACCGATATATTCGGACCTGAAGCGCGCAAGATACTTAATCAGATAGACAAGAATCACAGTGAAGAAGAAAAGAAGGCTGACGAGGATATCGAAAATTCACTGATACTTGACATAAATCCTGAAGATATAGCGATGACAGAAGATCAGACTGCCGCACTTTATACTATTGCCGGGGAAATCGATGAAGAAGAGGACGCGGATACCGAAGAGGTGGATGCAGAGCCTGTTGAAACAGCAGAAGATACAGGATCTGATGAGCCGGAAGCAATAGAAATCGAAGCATCTGACGAAGATATATCTGATAATGATACTGCCGCCGGCGGCAGCGCAGAAGATTCAAACGAAAAAGATTCAGATAAAGATGAAGGAGCATTAGAAACTCAAGCTGCCAAGCCGGATGAAACCGGTGAGATATCAGTGTCACCTGAGACTGAAAAGGAAAGCGAGATCGTAGAGGACGAAGATAAAAATGGAATATACATAACACCGTCTGAAGCGTCCGAAGAAAATGAAACACAGGAAACAGACGGAGAAGTTGCAGCTGAAACGGCCGCAGAAAGTATGCCTGCAGATGTAAAGTCAGAGCCTGAAAAAACAGAAAAGCCTGCGGAAAACAGAGCAGTCAATGTATGGGCCTCTGATCCTGTTGAGAAAAGGGCCCCTTCTGCTCCGAAGCCGAAGGAAGAAAGCAGCATAATAAATGCGCCTGATCTTGAAAAGACGAGACCTATAATGAAAGCAGAAAAAGCTATCATGAAGGAAGCAGCGCGCCAGAAAAAACGCGCTGAAAAAGCTCAGAAAAAGCTGCTTAAGGAAAATAAAACAACGAAAAAGGATGATAAAAAACCATCCGGCAGTTCTGAAAATAAAGGATTCAGCAAAGTTCTGAAATTATTTACAGCAATTCTGGTGATAATACTTATAATAGAGTTTTCTATAATAGGAATAAAGCTGTTTGCCAGCGATTCACAGGCTGCTGTATTTATAGATAAGGTAGAGCAGTATGCAGCCGGTATCATAAAAGGCGGAGACAGCAGTCCAAATTCAGGAAATGAAGATCAGCAAACACCGTCTCAACCGGATGACAGTACAGGAGACGCATCGCAGGGTCAGGATACTGCCGGTGACGGCAGCGGGACGACAGAGCCTGCAGACGGCGCAGCTTAACAGTTTTCAGGAGGATAATACATGAAAGAAAAAAAAGGGAGCGGGAAAGGAAAGGCAGGCATTATTGCGGCATTGGCTGTGCTTGCGATAATAGTCCTGTGCTTCGGGACCATAGTTAACTTTGTGACTGACTATTGGTGGTTCAAGGACCTTGGATACACTCAGGTGTTCTTCACAAAGCTGTTTACTGAAATAAAGATAGCGATACCTGCATTTGTGATAACGTTTATACTGTCGCAGCTCTATCTTACGACGCTGAGGCGTGAGTATATGAAGAAGCTGGAAACAGTTGAGGGACACGCTTCTGATAAGTCCATAAAGCGTTTTACTATGCTTATAAGCGCGATATTTTCAGTTATAATAACATTTCTGCTTACCACATCGCTGTGGCAGCAGATACTGTACTCTATGAACAGCACGGAGTTCAATGTTGAAGATCCTATATTCAATAATGATATTTCGTTTTATGTTTTCAGACTTGCTCTGATGAACAGCGCGAGCGGGCTTTCTCTGATGGTCATAATAGCATTCCTCATACTGACGGGAGTGTACTATATGTATCTGATAAGCGTTCGCAGACCGACGATACTGGAGGAACGCGATGTCTTTACTGCTGAGGAGTATGAAGACATGCAGTCTGGCGGCGCCGGTGACGGCGCAGAGGACGCTTCTGAGCATTTTGGCGCATTCGGTGCGGCATTTGGGCAGATGTTCAAGGACGGGCCTTCCATACCTAAGCCTAAGAAGCAGGTAAACCGCGGTAATTTTGCGATACTTGGAAGGATAGCAGTGAGACAGCTTGTCATACTCGGAGTGTTTTTCTTCCTTATGGTTGCAGCGACATTTTTCCTCAGACAGTACGATCTGCTTTACTCGCCTTCGGGAGTAGTATACGGAGCAGGTTATACAGATATAAATATCACGCTTCTGGCTTACAGGATAGAGATAGCGCTTGCTGTGCTCTCGGCTGTAATGGTAGTAGTATGCGCAGTGCGTAAGAAGTTCAAGCGCATGCTGATACTGCCGGTCATAATGATAGCAGTTTCAGTTGGTTCAGGTATACTCGGAAATGTGGTACAGTCACTTATAGTATCGCCGGATGAGTTCAATAAGGAATCTGAATACCTTGAGAACAATATGAAATACACCCAAATGGCGTATGGAATAGATAAGGTAAAGGATACTGAATTTTCAGCAAAGGGAACGCTGACATCGCAGAATATAGTTGACAATCAGCCTACTATATCAAATATACGTATAAACGATTTTACTCCGTCTAAGCAGTTCTACAATCAGACTCAGAGTATCAGAACATACTACACTTTTAATGATGTAGATGTTGACAGATATATGATAGACGGTGAGTACACGCAGACATTCCTGTCAGCGAGAGAAATGAACAGCTCAAATCTCGGAGAGGATGTTTCGTGGTTGTCAAAGCATATAAAGTATACTCACGGTTACGGTATAACGCTTTCGAGGGTCGATGCGATAACTGCTACAGGTCAGCCGGAGATGCTCGTTGACAATATCCCGCCTGTATCTGATACAGCGGACCTGAAAGTAGCGCGCCCGGAGATATATTTCGGAGAGTCAACAGATGATTATGTTATAACTAATACATCTGAAAAGGAATTTGACTATCCGAGCGGAACAGAGAACGTATACAGCAATTACGAGGGCGAGCATGGCATAAAGCTGTCGCTTTTCAAGAGGATATTCTACGCGTTCAAGGAACAGAATATAAAGATCCTTGTTTCTACTAATATAAACAGTGATTCAAAGATCCTGTATGAAAGAAACATCATGGACCGTGTGACTAAGATCGCACCGTTCCTTTCATATGATGCCGACCCGTATATAGTAGTTTCCGAGAGCGGCCAGCTTTACTGGATAATAGACGCTTATACTATGAGCAGCTACTATCCTTATTCAGAGAAAGCTACGCTTGACGATAATGTTACAACATTTAACTATATAAGGAACCCTATAAAGGTAGTAGTAAACGCATATGACGGTTCAACTGATTTTTATAAGGTATCTGACGAGCCTATATGCGATACTATAAGCAAGATATATCCGGGGCTCATAAAAGACGTTTCGGAAATGCCGGAGGATCTGCAGAGCCATATAAGATACTCAAATACTCTTTTTGCGATACAGGCAAAGATGTATCAGAGATACCATATGTCAGATGTGAGCGCATTCTATCTGAATGAGGACAAGTGGAGCATTTCTACTGAGATATACGGTCAGGAAGAAAAGACGATGGAGCCTAACTACTACATCATGAAGCTTCCCGGAGAAGATGGAGAAGAGTTTATAAACTCCATACCTTTCACTCCGTCAGGCAAGAAGAATATGACGGGTCTGCTCGTCGCCAGGAACGACGGCGATAATTACGGCGAGCTCATAATATACCGTCTGCCTAAGGATAAGGTAATATACGGGCCTATGCAGATAGAGTCGCAGATAGACCAGAATACTGAGATATCAAAGGAATTCTCGCTTTGGAATTCTTCGGGATCAAAGTACACGAGAGGCGATATGTTCGTCATTCCGATAGATGATTCGCTGCTTTACGTAGAGCCTGTTTACCTTGAGTCATCTACGGATACGAGCCTGCCTGAGGTAAAGCGAGTGATAGTCGCTTACGGCGATCAGATAGCTTACGCGCCGACGCTTGCAGAAGCGCTTGACAGCCTGTTCAACATGGGCGATGCTTATGTAAATGATAACACCGCTGACGGATACGGTCCGGGAAGCGGGTCTGAAAGCGGTGACAGCGCCAATATAGGTTCGATGTCGTTAAGCCAGCTTGCTAAAAAGGCAAATGAGGCATATAATAATGCAGTCTCAGCACAGAAGAACGGTGACTGGGCGGGTTACGGAAGCTATCTGAATGAGCTTCAGAAGTACCTGAACCAGATGGCTGCAGATTCTGCAACAGACACAACTGTATCTGATGACGCTGCGGACAGCAATAATGATACTGCAGCAATGCAGGACGATGATGCGTCGGCCCGGACCGACGGACAGGCTGCGTAGGCAGCCATTATGTGCCCGGCCGGTGACGGCCGCAGGGATATAAATATTTAACTTATTAATAATTACTGCAGAGGCGGCTCATAAGGCCGCCCGCAGCTTTACATCAAGACAAACATAAAAATTTAAATAACTTATTTTGGAGGCAATGAAAAATGTTAGACATTAAGAGAATTCGTGACGACTTTGAAAATGTAAAGAAAGCCGTTGAATCAAGAGGCAAGGGTGATTATAACATCGGTCGTACTATCGAGCTTGATGATAAAAGAAGAGCTCTGCTCGCAGAGGTAGAAGCGCTTAAGGCTGAGCAGAACAAGGCTTCTAAGGAAATTCCAAAGATGAAGAAGGCCGGCGAGGATACAACTGCTCTTATGGCTGAAATGAAGGAACTTTCAACTAAAATCGCAGGTCTTGACGAGCAGGTAAAGGCTGTTCAGGCTGAGCTCAGAGACGTTCTTCTCGGAATCCCTAACACACCTAACCCTGATGATCCGATCGGTCTTGATGACAGCGATAACGTTGAGATCAGAAAATGGGGCGAGCCTAGACAGTTTGATTTTGATTTCAAGCCTCACTGGGATCTCGGTACAGACCTCGGCATACTTGATTTTGACAGAGCTGCAAAGCTTTCAGGCGCAAGATTCACAGTATACAAGGGCGCAGGCGCAAAGCTTGAGCGCGCTATTATAAACTTCTTCCTTAATCTTCATACAGAGGAACAGGGTTATACAGAGATCCTTCCGCCTTTCATGGTAGGCAGAGCTGCTATGACAGGCACAGGCCAGCTTCCTAAGTTTGAGGATGACATGTATCATATCCCTGAAGTTGACCAGTTCCTGATCCCTACTGCAGAGGTCCCTGTAACTAACCTTCTGAGCGATGAGATCATTGACGGAGCAGAGCTCCCTATCTACTACACTGCTTATACTCCGTGCTTCAGAAAGGAAGCAGGTTCAGCAGGCCGCGACACGAGAGGCCTTGTAAGACAGCATCAGTTCAATAAGGTAGAAATGGTAAAATTCGTAAAGCCTGAGGATTCTTATGACGAACTCGAAAAGCTGACTAACGATGCAGAAGAAGTACTTAAGAGACTTGGTATCCCTTACAGAGTTATCATCCTTTCAACAGGTGATACAGGATTCAGTTCAGCTAAGACTTACGATATCGAAGTATGGATGCCAAGCTACGGCAGATATGTTGAGATATCTTCATGCTCAAACTTTGAAGATTTCCAGGCAAGAAGAGCAAATATCCGTTTCAGACGTGACGCAAAGTCAAAGCCTGAGTTCGTTCACACACTCAACGGTTCAGGTCTTGCAGTAGGCAGAACTTTTGCGGCTATCATCGAAAACTACCAGAACGAAGATGGTTCTATAACTGTTCCTGAAGTTCTCAGACCGTTCATGGGCTGCGATAAGATAGAAAAGAAGTAATCTGCAAAGGTTGTAGAATCTGTAAAATAAATACAGAACATATATAAATATCAACTGAAACGATCAGCTGCCGCCGGTGTCCGTACACGGCGGCAGTTTTCAAAAGGTGAAGAATCATGCCAATGAAAATAAATGTCGGTGATACTATAGAACTCAAAAAGCCGCACCCATGCGGCGGAAACAGATTTGAAGTCATGTACGCAGGGATGGATTTCAGGATAAAATGCCTGAAATGCGGCTCGCAGATGCGCCTTGACCGCCATAAGCTGGAAAAAAGAATAACAAGGCACGAAGTGAAAGAGTCTGCAACGATTATGAATACTTTTGATTAGTTGATGCTTAAAGATTCATAAAGGTGTGAATATATTTATAAATTACTTGCGTTGCAAATAATTTATGTAATATAATGATAATACGAAAAGCTGAAAGGAGAATTGATATGGCAACTAAGTGTAATATGACACTTCGGATAGAGCCAGAATTGAAAAATCAAGCTGCAGCTTTATTTAAGGATCTAGGTCTTGATTTGAGTACCGCAACAGGTATATTTTATCGTCAGGCATTGCGTTGTCACGGTCTACCGTTTGAGGTAAAAATTGATGAACCTGACGAAGTACATGGAAGATTATAAAAATATTGATAAAAAATGCAATTAGAAGAAAGCAGCTTTTTGATTGAGTTGTGATTGCAGATGAAGAGAATATTGGCGCAAAAAATAACAGATTGTATTATATATCCCCTGAGAGCATTTAAATTTTTAAATTATACGTAATATAATGTATTTATGATCAATAGAGGAGGCGATAACAATGGTTCAGTTATTTTCAAAGAGGTACGACTTTGTGAATATACTACTTTTGTTATGTGCTTCTGATAGATCAGAAAAATAAATAAATTAAGCAAAAGATCAGTATAACGCATAGTCAACCTCTTTGAAATCGAGGTTAGTTTATGCGTTTTTTGTTTAGAATAGAGATGATTGTTTTGAAAAAATATTTATCAATTTTTATAACAGTAACTATGTTGATTGGATTGTTTAGTTTTAATGCTGTTGCACTTGATTCAGAATCAATGGTTCAGGAGACCACTGAAAAAGTAAAAATAATGATGGAAGAAAATCAAAATGTTTTTATTTTAAGAGGAGAACACGGTGCTGTGCTTTTGGTTAAATCTATTAGTGATAATGAGTATAGTGAATTAATTGATATATTATATCCAAATGGATTAATAGATTCACAAGGCTTGGATATTCCGGCTTGTTGGACGGTATGGAATTCCATGTGCGCAGATAAGTGTCATTTAC
>JABLTO010210890.1_pt1 | contig 13713 bp, 9 predicted proteins | sample 7160091 | NCBI WGS metagenome assembly JABLTO01 (sample SAMN14651225, study PRJNA627086) | human gut metagenome | isolation source: feces | host: Homo sapiens
AAGACAGGCAACGTAGCGCTGATAAAACTATTCGCCTTGCCCGGACATTTCCTTCGGCCTTCACTTCTATCGGGATCATTTCCGCTCCCCGCTGGATGATGAAATCAAGCTCTAGGCGCGAATTGTCCGCCGTATGATAATAAATGGGAGACACGCCTTTGCTTTTCATCTGTTGCAAAACGTATTGCTCAGTTAGTCCACCCTTATACTCCTTGAATATATCATTCTTTATTAAGACTTGCGCAGGATCGGTCTGGACCATCGCTCCCATCAAGCCAAGGTCTACCATATAAAGCTTGAAAGCCGATAAGTCCTCGTACACGGCGAGCGGCAACTCGGGTTTCGCGCATCGAGGTACCTTATACAACAAACCCGCATTGACAAGCCATTGTATGGAAAGCTCAAAGTCGTTGGCCCTCGCGCCTTTACGTAAAGCGCCATAGATAAACTTCTTATTCTCCTTGAATAATTGAGAAGGCACACTGTTCCAAACCATCCGGATACGCGGCACTTGCTCTTTGGGCGCATGTTTCGAGAAATCAAGATCGTAACCTTGGAGAATCTCCTGCTGGATACGCCTTACCTCCCGTAAAGCTCCGGTCTCCACGTATTTGGAAACAGCCTCCGGCATGCCTCCCACATAATAATACTGGCGGAGAAGATCCACATACTTCTCATGCAACAGACTCATCATCCCATAGTCACGGCTCATAAGTAGTTTACAGGCCTCTTTCTCTCCTTTCGCCATAAGAAACTCCTCGAAACTCATAGGATACAGGTTGATGACATTAACCTTACCTACCGGATATGATACATTCTCATGCAAAGAAATTCCCAAAAGCGAACCCGCCACCGCGATATGGTAGTCCGGAGCTTCCTCCTTAAAATACTTCAACGCCTCCAATACCTCCGGAATATCTTGTACCTCATCCAAAATGACGAGCGTATCACCCGGAGTAATATCCACCGAAGTCATGGCACGGAGACCACGCAAAATTCTTTCCACATCAAAGTCCTGCGTAAAAAGCTGCCGGGCAAGATTGTTCTTACGACATACGACATAAGCCTCTTTCTTATATTCAAGCCTGGCAAACTCATGGAGTAACCAAGTCTTGCCCACTTGTCTGGCACCATTAAGGATAAGAGGTTTTCTGTCCGCTCTTTCTTTCCATTCAATAAGTTCCTTTAAAACAGTTCTTTCCATATGAATACAACATTTTTACGCGGATAAATATAGCTAATCATCACATTTTTCAGCACCAATTCGCCATACAAATATACATAAATACGCGGATATAAGGTATACGGACGTACATTTTTACGCGGCATACGTTCTTTTACCTACCTGTCTACCCTCTACTCCCCTAAGCAAAAAACGCTCTACTCCTATATGAATTCTTGCTCGATAGCTTATGGATTCTTGTTCGCATACTGTATAATTCAACAAACCACGACGTGGTCTGTACAGATCAAGACGTGGAATATACAAATCACGACGTGGTCTATATATTCCACGGTGATAATTTGGAAATAGATCAAGTAGTTAGTATATTTGTATATAGTAAGAAGAATGTTTTTAACTTGAAGATACAAACAATTATACCTAGTAGCAGTTATGGCAGAATATATCAAGCAAGAGATGTGCGACCTGAACGGGACGGGGGAAAAGCCGGTGTATTATCGGATGAAGATACAACGGAACATGGACATGGAGGATTTCGTGGAACGGATCACCTACCCCGGATCGGGCTTGAGCAGGGGTAGCGTAATACAGGTGATGACGACAGTAGCGGAACATCTGGCCTATTGCATGGCGGAAGGGCAGTCGGTCACGTTGGATGGCATCGGTACGTTCACGCCCCGCCTAGGCGTAGCGAAGGACAAGGAGATCGACTCGCTGGATGGTGACGAACCGAAGCGTAACGCACGGAGCATCGAGGTGAATGGTATCAACTACCGGGCCGACAAGGAACTGGTACAGGAAACTAACCTGCGTTGCGACTTAAGACGGGGAGGTATCAGCCGTGTATGGAAATCGGCCTTCACCGAAGAGGAGCGCCGGACGCGGGCATTGGATTACCTTGATGAACACCCATTCCTGCGCATACAAGACTACATGGCTATCACCGGATTAAAACGCAGTAGCGCGAACCGGGAGCTACTACGCCTCAGCAACGATCCGGCGAGTGGGATCACCATATCGGGTTATGGAAGCCACCGGGTGTATGTCCGCAGGAAAACAGAGGGCGATCGCTAATTTGAAAATGATTACCTTTGTCTTATTATCTTAAAACATATTATTTATGAAAAAAATAAAGAATATATTGTTGATACTATGTCTGTTAAGCCAAGTATTACCTCTATCCGCTCAGTGGAAGCATGAACCTACACCAAATGATACGCTACAGTCGGTACGTGTGTTGGATAAGGGTGACCTGTTAATGAGTATTTACGCTCCCGAGGCCAAGAAGGTGAGCGTGATGGGCGATATCGCCATGCATGAGGCTACCCGGGCGGAGAATGGTGTTTGGTTTGCCACGGTGCCGGGCGTGAAGGATGGCATTTATCGTTATTGGTTCGTGGTAGATGGCGTACGGGTGTATGATCCGAAGGGTGCCTTGTCTTCCGAGACTTCCGCTTTGCTGGAGGTAAACAAGGGGGGGACGGATTTCTTCGCCATGAAGGATGTTCCGCATGGGGCCATGGCGGAACGTTATTACCAATCGAAGACGTTGGACACCATGCGCCGTTTGCATGTATGGACACCGGCCGGTTATGAGAAGATGTCCGGCAAATTGCCTGTATTGTATCTGATCCATGGCGGTGGCGATAATGACAACGCTTGGCCTACGGTAGGTGCCGCTGGATTGATCCTTGATAACTTGATGGCCGAGGGGAAAATGCAACCGATGGTGGTGGTCATGCCCAACGGTACGATCCATACCGAGAGCTTGGAGGGTGAGGTCCCTTTGTTCGCGAAAGATTTGATGAACGATATCATTCCTTTTATAGAGGCTAATTACCCGGTATTGACCGATAAGGATCATAGGGCGTTGGCGGGCCTTTCCATGGGTGGTCTGGAGACACTTGAGGTTGGATTGGATCATTATCATCATTTCGGGTACCTGTGGGTGCTTAGTTCCGGATGGTTCGCTACCGACACGGACAATTACGCCAAGAAAGCCGTTTATCTAAAGAAGATAGCCGCCGACTTCAACAAGACCGTGCGTCAGTTGTATTTCACGCAGGGAGGCCCGGAGGATATCGCCTACAAGAATGGCCAAGCGATGCTGAAACTGTTCGACGCTGCGGGCATCAAGTACGAGTATAGCGAGATGCCCGGCGGACATACTTGGTATGTATGGCGCCATGATTTATATAACATGGCGCAACAGCTGTTTAAGTAAGACACGACCTACTCCACCCAATGGTGCCCCGGGTCGAGATGCTTGCGACTGCCGTTCGGTCTTATCAGTTCGGCGGAGGTGCCTTCCGGGATTTGGAGATCGAACTTCAATCGCTTGCCTTTCTTCTTGATGCTTACTCGGATGGTTCCATAATGAGTCTCTAGGCTGGCAGAGGCTTCCGATAAGGGACCCAATTGAGGCGAGATCTTAAAGGTACGGAAGCCGGGAGAGGTTGGCTCGATACCGCAGACCTTCTGGCTCAATAAGGTAAGCGGGCCACCGCTCCAAGCGTGATTGATCGTGCCGCCACCGAAGCCCTCGGCTCCGATGCCCCATCCCTCGAACAAGGTCGTGTATTCGGCATAATCCAGCATACGGGTGTAACGTTGCTTCATCCGTTCCAAGGCAAACGCCGGCTCGCCCATCTGGAAAAGGGCCTCTAGGACATACTTCTCCATATAAGGGCTGGCGTGATACTCCTTTTTAAGTACCTTCGTCAGCGCCGGATACTTATCTTTCGAGGCCAGCCCGGAAACAACCGCCATGGCTTGGGAGCGATCGTCCGTCTCCCCTTTATAGCCGGGGGAGCGATAGGCGGAACCCGTCCAGAACTTCGTGTCGAAACAACGTTCTATGCTACGCATCATCCGGGAGATCTCATCGGCATCCTTATCCTTGCCGAGTTGCAGGGCGAAGGCTCGCTCCGCTTTCAAGGCCAGATAATACCAGCAGTTGGTCAATACGCCCATATCGACATGTTCGCCCCAGTCGCCCCAGCTCCAAGCACCTTGACGCTCGATCACCAAGCCACTCTTATCGACTTGCCAAACCTCGTGCAGGTAACGGCGCATCCGGTCGTATATCACCGGGACGAAACTACTGTCGGCACTATAATAATATTGCGTATAAAAACCGTACCAACCGATAGACGCCAACATCTGTAAAGGAAGCTCCTTATCCCAATTACCCGCCGGAACCGGAGCGTAGAGCGTTCCGTCCTCCCGCTGCCAATTCATTAATTCATGGATGCCTTTTACGGCTAGTTTCTGCCCGGACGGAGAAAGGGCGTAGAAAGCCTCGCCTAGCTCATTCACCTCGTCACCCCACCATTGGGCACGTTCACGGTCCGGACAGTCCATATAATTATCACGCATCGTTATGTATAAGGTGCGGGCAGAACGTTGCCAAAGCTCGTCGTAGAACGGGTCATCACAATGGAAAGAGCCAGCGAGGTCCGTGTTGTAACCGGTCTCACGGTATTTCACATCCAGCACCTTCACGCCCTCAGGGATGATGTAATAGACCTCATGGCCGTTCATCCAGCCATAGCTTTCGTATTCCTGCTCACCCTCACGGGTGATATATTCGGCACGTACGTTGCGCTCGCTTCCTCCCTCGTAATTATCCATCCGGATGTGGATGGTTTTCCCGGCCTCCGCCTCTACTTTTAGATACGGAGTGATCTGGGCATTATAGGGCAAACGACAGAACAGGGTATCGCCTCTCAAGGATTCCCGGACGGATACATAGGATAACAGGCCGCTGTTTTTCCACTGGGGTATCGGACGTTCCACCAGCTCCCCGAAAGGAGCTTTCCCCGCCTTACCGACACAGACCGCCCCCGGAAGGGAACCTTCGAAACTCGTACGATTCCAGTTTGTTATCGCTTGACGGGCATCGAAGCGGATATTACTCTCCGGCATACGGTAATTCGGGAAAGGGGCCTCGGTATTTTGATAGGCCTCATACAAGGCGCACTGCCAGCTCGCATCGGAGACGATCTCCAGCCCCGGAGCGATCGCCTCGAATAACAAAGCCGCTTTCCCGCTGTTGATATGACTGAAACCGTCTTTTCCGAAATGCCAGAGCAAGACGGCGATGGTATTCGTGCCCTTTGTCAGGTAAGGGGCGATATCTACCGGATCGTAATAAGTCCCGGAAGGAGAAGGTCCTCTTTTCAAGCCACCCTCGAAGATAACCAGTTGGTCGTTGATCCAAAGCCAATACTTGGAATCGGCGGCGATACGGGCGATGAGTTGATTCGGGACATCCGTCACGCCGAATGATTTACGGTAGATCAACCAAGTATTCGTAGCGCTTTGGCAACGCTCGGTATTGATCCATTGGGCTTTCCAAGGGAAGGAAGCGGGACAACTGTCCGAGGCAGTCACTTTTATCCAGCTGAAAGATAGGAGAAACAATAGAAGAGCAAGAAGTAGCTTGTTCATACGTTTAATCTTTAAGGTTCTCAATTATTTGCTTTCGAAATCCCCAGTTGTAGAGACGGGGCGTGCCCCGTCTCTACAACTGGGTAAAATAAGCCAATATAGGCGATGTCATTACCGGCTTACTAAAGTCATACGGTTCTTATCACACCGGATATGAAAACGTATGCGTACCGGCGGATACGGTCTCGGTCTGATCGCCTACCACGATATCGGCGGAGCAATCAGCCGGAATCGTCACGGTAAGCATAACCTTATCCCCTTCCCGTTTCCATTCGCTGGCGATACGGCCGCGTACGGAATGGTACTCACCTTTCGCCCAATCCAGTTCTTTCACGAAATGAGGCGTGATACGGATATGACGGAAGCCCGGAGCCGAGTCGTCATGATTGATACCGGCCAGCTGGTTCATCATCCAAGCGGAGACATCTCCCATAAAGACGTGGTTCAAGGAAGCGTCGGCAAACTTCGGACTAAGTGTCCACGTCTCCGGCAATGTGGAGTAACCCATCGTCTCTACCCAATATCCCCAAGAAGGTGCCTCGGTCTTCGTGATCATCTTCATGGCATCCTCGATATAGCCATATTTCGTAAGCATGGCCGGAACGGTCTTACTGCCTAATAGACCAAAATCCAAGAAATAGTTATTTCCCGCTACCACCTCACGCAGCTTATCCGCCACGAGTTGTTCCTTTCCTTCCGGTACAAGTCCCAGATACAAGGCCAAGGCTTGCGCCGTTTGGGTCCCTTCGGCATACACACCGGTCTCGGCGTTGAAGAACTTCTGGTTGATCAAGGATTTGAGCGTATTCGCTTTCTCTTGATAAGGAGCGGCGTCCTTGCCCAGCAAAGAGGCGAAGCGAGCCATCAACTTATAATCCAGATAATAGTAGGCGGTAGAGGTATATTCATTATTCGTCGTAGCTTTCCAATACACCCAGTCACCCAAGCCAAACGGCAAGTAACCGTCTTTCTCTTTCGTCTTCAAATAATCCAGATATCGCAGCATCGTAGGATATAAGCGTTCTATACTGCGAGACTCTCCATAATAATCATACAAGGCGTTCGGGATGATAAACATGACAGCGTCCCAAACCGGACCCGGCCACTCGCCATATCCCCAACCACTGGAAGGAATGATACCGGAAATCTCACCCGCCTCACGCTGGTTATCGATAATATCATCCATCCATTTCTCATAAAGCGTGATACCATCGAAGCCCAGCAAACCGAGGTCGATCGCGATATGCGCGTCGGCTGTCCAGCCATTCTTCTCCCGTTGCGGACAATCGGTCGGGATACTGTGCAGGTTACTGCGGTAAGCCTGCATCGTAGCCTCCCATATCTTATTCAATAGAGGATTCGAACAAGCGAAGGAACCGGACGGACGGACATCGGTATGCATAAACAAGCCGGTCAAGTTCTCTTCCGTTAAAGTAACGGGACGGCTACTCTCCACCTCCACGTATTGGAAACCGTGATAAGAGAAGGAAGGCATGAAGATCTCCTCCTCTCCCGTACCTTTCAAGGTAAAGACATCCATCTGGAATACCTCGTCCGGTTTGACCGGATGATAATATACATTGATATTGCCTTGCTCCAAGCGACCGTCTTTCTTCAACAACTCACCATGTTTTAACGTGATACGGGTTCCCGCCTCACCTTTCACCTTCAAGCGGCAAAGGCCGGACATGTTCTTCGGGAAAGAATATACATATAACTGATCGGAGAAACGTTTCATCGACACGGGCCTCACCTCTTCCGTGATACGGATTCCCGGCATTTGCTGGGCTACCAACAGAGGTGCCGGAGCCTGCGCCGGAAGTGCCGCTTCCCATTTACTATCGTCGAAATGAGCGGTTTTCCATCCGGCCTCTTCCAGCCGGGCATCGAATTTATCGCCGCTATATATATTATTATAGGTATAGGCTCCAGTGGAAGTCTTCCAAGTCTCGTCCGAACCAATCACCTCCGTCGTACCATCCGTATAGGTAATACGCAACTCACATAGCAGGCGGGGACGATTCCGCCAGCGTGCCTCATGGAAATTCCAGACCGCCACGGACTGCTCGTTGTACCAGCCGTTTCCCAGAACAGCGGCCACGGCGTTGTCGCCTTGCTCCAGCAAAGAGGTAACATCATGCGTCACGTACAAGATACGTTTATCGAAATGCGTATACCCCGGGTCCAGATAATTCGTTCCGACCCGCTCGCCATTGATGAATAGCTCATGATACCCAGCAGATGCTACGTACACACGGGCATCCTTCACTTCCTTGCCTACCGGGAAAGACTTGCGGAACAGAGGGGCAGGCTCGAACTCCTTATCCTTATGATCGGTAATCCAAGAGGCGGACCAATCCGAGGGATCGAACTTAGCGGTCTCGAAAGAAGCCGTCTCCGAGGTAGCGCACGGACGCCCTTCACCATCCCATACCGTAACATTCCAGTAATAACGGGTATGAGGTTTCAGGGCCATTCCTTCCGCATAGGGCCGCAAGTCGTCCGGACTCGTACCGATCCGTACCTCATAGCGGGAAGCCTTAAAGCCCTCCTCATTTCCGGAGTATTCCCATGTAAAGCGAGGAGACGAAGTATCCAAGCCGATAGGCTCCGTAAGGTATTCCGTACGGAGATTCGTAGGTATCGTTAATTCATTATTGCTTTTACAACCGCCTAATAAGAGGGCGGCGAAAGCGTAGATGCAAATAGTTTGTTTCATATATTCTATAATTATATACATTCTACAACTAAGTATAAGAGCTATGGGGTAACTCGTATCTCTTCAGGAGCGTTGATATGGCTTATCACCTTACCGTCCGCACCTTTCTCATGCCGGATCTCGATCACCCCGTAAGGCGTGGGAAACGTACCTTCCACCCATTCGAGATCTCCCAGATGTGGGATGATACGTACCGTACGGCAACCCGGTTCCACCACTTGTACACCCAATACGTACTCGCTTAACCACGATGTGGGACCCGAAGCCCATCCATGGCACAAGCTATGGCGGAAACCTTGATAGCAATACGCTCCATAATCTCCATGAATATCTTTCTTTCCAGCGGGGACCAGCTCATCAATACGCCCTGCATCCGGAAGCCATTCCATATTGAAATCCTCCCAAAACGTAGTAGCACCTACATCCAGCATAGCTCCCCAATACGTACGGATCACATCTAACGCACCTTGGTAATTACCAGCCAACGCCATCGCCCGTAGCATATAATACCCGTAAAACGTAGAGAAGCCTTTCGCCCCGTCCACCGCCAAGCAACGCTCGTTCGCCTCCTTAGCATCCATGATACCCGCCAGAGCCATCAAAGCGGCGGCCTGTTTGTCCCCGGGCGTAATCCGATCTTTCTCCGAAGGGAACCGGGATTTCTTCCGAAGGGAAAACTCAATAGCCTTGGAAGCTACCATACGGCATTCCGAGGCCAACGCATCCTCGCCTAAAACGGTACATAACTCCTCTCCCGCACGCATGGCTTGTATCATCAGCGATTGAAGGCCGGCATCGATAGCGGGTGTATTCTCACTGGAAGGCCAATCCAAGAAACGGTTTCCATCCAGTCTCTCTTGTCCGCTTGGGTCAACCTTCGAGATCAAGTGACGCAACAAAGCAGTCATATAAGAGCGTTGCTCTTGTAGATACGCAAGATTCCCTTGATAATAATACCAATCCCGCTGAATCAACAACCACCAGATCGAGTACGAACTGATACCGTTCATCCAACTAGGCAGCGGCGTAATATCCCGAATCAAATCCAGGCTCTTAGGAACCACCTCATTATAACCGAAGACGGTACTGACCGTCATTACCTCCGGATGTAAATCCCCCACCCAGACCAGACGATCCCGTTTTACGCCGTCCCATAGATATTCCTGCATATTCAAGTGGACCGTGTACGCACCTGTCTTCCAGATCCGGTTCAACCGCTCGTCATTACAACGGAAAGAGCCCAGATAAGGAATATCCCGAAACGTAGAGATCGCACGAACCTCTTTTAATTGCAACTCCGTAGAATCACCCAATACATCAATACGCACGAAACGGAAACCGGAATTACCGATCTCCTGCACGCCCAGCCAAGGGAGCGATACCACGAAATCCCGCATCGCATGATCGTTGCTCGCCCCGTTCGCGCCATCTATCTCGCACATAGCCTCACTAACGGACTCGCCGAAACGAACCCGCACGGAAACCGGATCGTGAGACGGCGGCATACCGGTCACCAGCTGAAGGCCGCCTTGCAACTCCTTCCCGAAATCAAGCAGCAAAGCGGGATGTTCGGTTGGCGTACTTTTCAACACACACAACCGATTATTCGCCAAATCCGACTGTCCGTTGCCCGGAACAAGCAAATGGTTCGCTCCCGTAATTCGCGAACTATCTTGCTGCCAGACAATACGGACCGGGGCGATATACTCCCGTGTCCGATGGTCTCGCTGCTGGGCGAACAACGTGAACGAACCGATCCCTATGAATAGAATGATTAATTTCTTTCGCATACGCTAGAGTCCAAAAGCCGGAACCAAGTCATCCAATTGCTGATCCGTCATACCTTCCGGCTCGTAACCGGTCATGCGGGCACTGAAATAGATCTGGGCGGATTTACTCAACGTATCAATCGCATCGAAGCACTCGATCAGGTCCTCACCGACGGCAAGGATACCGTGCTTCTCCCAGAACACCACGTCGTGCTCCTCCAACTGACGGATCGTAGCGTGCGCCAACGCCAAAGTGCCCGGAATCTCGTAAGGAACGATACCGACCCCTTTCGGCACGATAATCCGACATTCCGGGATCATACTCCATAACGTGCGGGTAATCTTCTCCGAATCCAAGAACGGCTTGCAATGCGTCATGCCGATAATATCCGTCGGATGCGTATGCAATACCACCCGGTTATCCCGTCCCTTCGCACGCAAGAAATTGTGCATCAACAAATGGGAAGGCAACTCGGAAGTCGGTTGGATCGGTTGCTCCGCTAGGATATCATACGATTTCCCATCGGCGGCGATACGGATCAAAGAGCCGTTGGCGAAAGGATCTTTCGCCACGTAACGCATCCGTTTTCCGGTACCCGTCACATAAAAGACGTGCCCGCATAAGGCCGTCATCGCCTCTTGCAAGGGAATCGAGGAAACCAAAGCCGGCAACGCCTTCTCCTCCTCGCTCAATAAAGTAGTCAGGTTCACCGATATATTCCCGCCGTTTCGCTCAGCCCAACCCTTGGTCCACAAATAGCCGGCGACCTCGGCGATACGATCTATTTCCGCCATCAGGCGTTCATTGTTTCTTAGTGTTATCATGTCTATTTTAATTAAACTATATTTGGATATAATAAGGAAAGGATCAAGATACACATGCCGGTAATCAATACCACGATTGTCCGGCGATCCACGCCCTTCCATTCTTTTAATAAGATGCCCCAGACATTACTGAAAATAACATTCAGCGACATCAAGATACTCCACGAGAAAGCCAGCATAACCGGGGAATCCGAGAAATAGCTCTTTCCCATCCCCAGTCCGAAGAACTGCGAGTACCAAAGCACGCCTGCCAAAGCGCAAAATAAGACATTATTCAGCAATGTACCTCCCGATACCGAGAAATAATCCTTGCCCGTCCCGTTTTTCACGTTCTGGAAAATACAATACACAGCGTTCGTACAAAAGCCGCCCAAAGTAACCAACAGTATTACGGGATTCAAGGCGAACAGATCGCTAGCTCCCGCCTCTCTCGCTTTCGCCAGCACCTCGTTTCCCGATTCCAAACCCAAATTGAAGCAGGCGCTCATCACGCCGGCAAGCAAGGCTACCGCCAAGCCCTTAGTCAAGGCAAAATCCTTCACCGCCGCTTTCTTCTCCTCCTCACTCATATTCCGGGCCCGCAGGCTTCCGGCGTAACCGATCACGGCGATACCTGCCAAGGTAATGCAAACACCGGTCAACAGGATCAATCCGGTTCCCTCAAACAGATTCGTTCCACCAAACAAAGCCGGGAAGAGCGTACCGAAACCGGCGCATGTACCCAAGGCGATGCTCTGTCCCAAAGCTACGCCCAGATAACGCATACTCAACCCGAAAGTCAACCCGCCGACACCCCAGAGCATGCCATAGATAACCGCTCCCAAGCTACCAGGCGAACACCATAGCTCCAGTAAGGTACTCCCTTCCGGTACCGCCAACATCGCTCCGAGATAAGGGAAAACCAACCAAGCGAAGATACCTTGCACCAACCAAAAGCTTTCCCAACTCCAATCCCGGATCTTATTGATCGGCACGTACGAGCTACTCTGCCCGAAACTGCCGATCGCGATGATCAACAACCCGATCCCGATCTCTATCATTTCCGTCTTGAGGTAACGTCGGACTCATATTTCTCGATCTCAGCGATATAAGACTCTCCTACGGGGACCCCACTTTGCAGACAATACATATCCCAAACCGCACCCCAAGGCAGACTCTTCGCTTCCTCCTGCAAGGCAAGACGCTGGAAATACTTACCCTCATCCTCGTACTGGCGAAGCAAGGCGATCGGCTCCAGCAAAGCGAGCATAAAGGCTTTTTGCGTAGCACGGCTACCAATGACATAAGCACCGATACGATTGATGGTAGCGTCGAAATAATCCAAACCGATATGTACCCGGTCCAAGGCGTCGCAACGCACGATCTCACGGGCTAAATCCTGCACATCGTCATTCAAGATCACGACATGATCGCTATCCCAACGGATCGGACGACTTACGTGCAACATGATCTCGGGCGTAAACAGCAATAACGAGGAAACCTTGTCGGCGATACTTTCCGTCAAATGGAAATGGCCGGTGTCCAAGGTAACGATCTTGTTCTTTTTCGCCCCGTAACCCAAATAGAAATCATAGGAACCTACCGTATAACTTTCCAGACCGATACCGAAGAGTTTCGCCTCGATACAATCTTTCATCCATTTATATTCGGTAGCGAATATCTCATCCAGCGATTCCTCCAAGATACGGCGATAACGTAAGCGGCTGGCCGGTACTTCCTTGCTCCCGTCATGTATCCAAAGGTTCATCATGCAAGGATCGTTCTGGGCTTTACCCATCTCATCGCTGATCCAGCGACAACGCTTCGTATGCTCGATCCAGAAGTTACGGATATCATCGCTGGGGTTCGCCAAGGTCAAATCTCCGCTTTTAGGGTGCGAGAAAGAGGTACTGTTGAAGTCTAGCTTGAAATCATTCTCTTTCGCCCATTGTATCCAGCTCTCGAAATGATGGGGTTCTACCTCGTCACGATCTACTTTCTCCCCTTGGAAATCCCCGTAGATCTCATGCAGACTAAGCCGATGATTACCGGGGATATAGGATTTCGCCTTCAATACATCCCGACGCAACTCGTCGATAGTACGGGCACGTCCCGGATAATTGCCGGTCACTTGTATACCACCGGTCAAGGAGCCGCCTTGGTTCTCGAAACCGCTTACGTCATCGGCCTGCCAGCAATGCAGGGATAGGGATATTTTCTTCATATCCTCTAATGCTTTACGAACGTCTACACCTACGGCCGCATAACGTTCTGCCGCTACTTCAAATGCCTGTTGAATTAAACTGTCTTTTGTCATGGTATGATGTTTTTAAATTTATATGATTTGAATGTGTATCATCTTTCCGGATAAAATTCCTTGGGAGGGAATGCGGTGGCTATCAGTCTTCGCATCTCCCAACAATCCGTCAGTAATCCTGCCGACTTAGCCTGTATCAAGCAATTTCCAATGGCTGTCGCCTCAGACGGGCCTGCCAATACGGGAATACCGATAGCGTTGGCTGTCAACTGATTCAGCAGATCGTTCCGAGAGCCACCACCTATCACATGCAATCGTTCGATCGGATGTGGCGACATCGATTTGAGTATTTCCAGCACCTCTTTATAACGATTCGCCAAGCTATAAAATATACAATGTACATAATCGGCGTCCGAAGCGGGAACAGCCTGTCGGGTTTGGGATGAAACGAATAAACTTAGTGAAGCTCGTATTGAACTAGTGAAGGCTTTTCATATTCAAACAAAAACTGTACTTTTGTCATAAATGC
>JABLTO010219672.1_pt1 | contig 13693 bp, 8 predicted proteins | sample 7160091 | NCBI WGS metagenome assembly JABLTO01 (sample SAMN14651225, study PRJNA627086) | human gut metagenome | isolation source: feces | host: Homo sapiens
CAACTTCTTCATTTTTCTTTCCTTCTGCCATCCAGATAATAGAATCCAGTGTATTATAAAGGAAATGCGGGTTTATCTGCGACTGAAGCGCTTTCAGTTCGCTTTTGCGCTTTTCTTCCTGTTCATGCACATTCTGTTCCATAAGATCCTGAATCTTGTGAGTCATTACATCAAAGGATTTCGTCAGACTTCCGATTTCATTTCGCGAATCAACTACAACATCAGAAATACTGAAATCTCCTTCCTGAACCTGTTTCATGGAATCACGGAGTTTCTGGATCGGTCTTGTGATACTTCCGGCAATAAATCTTGAAAGAAGAAGCGCCACCACCACAAGAGCCACTGCTGTTATCATATAGATGCTTTCTGCCTGCCGGCTCTGTTTCAGAAGTTCTCTGACACTTGTACAGTCAACAACGGTCCATCCGGTCTTTGTAGATCTGGAAATAGAATAAAGTTTGTCACGGTTTCCTGCCCCTGTCAGAACAGTATCTTCATCTGTATCCATGATCATCTGTATTTTTTCTGTCTGAAGTTCATTATAAAGCTGCTGCTGCTGTGGATGATAAACAATATTTCCATCTGCGTCCAGAATAAAAGCATATCCTTTTGTTCCAACAGTACTCTGATCACATAACTCACTGATCGCACTGTAATTAAGGTCTATAAAGAAAACTCCCTCTTTTTCTCCGCTTCCGTTCTTATCCCTGATTCCTCTGCTCAGTGTGATAACCCAGGGGCGCTGTCCACTGATAATATGCTGGACATGAGAGGATGTCAGCACCGGTCCTTCCTGGCTCTCAAGTGCCTGAGTATACCAGTACTGAGTAGAAAGGTCCAGATCAGAGTTTACAGATTCTTTTCCCTCATTGATGAGCATATGACCGTCTTTTCCAATTATTCCAAGATTACGTATATCACTTCGACTGTCCAGAATAGTCTTGAACTGATTTAAGAGTCTTGCCCTTGCTTCTACATCAGTACTTCTGCCAAAAAGATAATCCTGCACATCCTCATTGCTTGCGATCAGATATGCAATATTTTCCATATAATCAATATAGGAATCTATATTCTGGTTCATCTGTTCAATAATGGTGTGTGTATATTCTGATGAGTTGTCAAAAATAGAATTGTTAGTAAACCGCACAGAAACCACTGTTACGATCAGAACTGCACAGACTATCAGAATTCCCATTGCAACAGAAATAACGCTCTGAATGCTTTTGAAGCGGCCTGTGATCGTTGTGGAAAGCCTGCCATCTTTCATTTACGTTTCTCCCTTGCATATTCCGTAGGTGTACAGCCTGTCATTTTTTTAAATGAAATCCCAAAATAATGTGGGTCTGCAAATCCTACTTTTTCTGCAATCTCATAGTTTTTGAGTGTTGTATTCTCCAGTAATTCTTTTGCCTTTTCCATTCTGGTCCGTATCAGGACTTCTGTAAATGTCTCACCTGTTTCTTCTTTAAATATGGTACTGAAATAACTTGTACTTATATTCAGATACGAGCAGATGCTGTTCAGGCTGAGATTAGGATCCATATAATTCTTCTGAATATAGTCGACTGCCATTCTTGCCTGCTTTTCACTGCTTGAGGTATTCTGTTCATCAAGAATCTCAGAGATATTTTCTATATGTTTTTTTACAATCTCACAGGCTGCCTGAAAAGAATTCTGCAATGTAATCCTGCGAAGGAGTTCTTCTCTTCCTGCTCTGATCCTGTTCATATCAGCGGACACTTCTTCACAGGCGGAATCTACGCTTCGTATCACCTGCTGGAGGTACATGCACGCACGGCTTTTTTCTGCAAGTGACTGTTTGATTTTTTCTTCTATTGTAAGAAATGTTTTTTCGATTCTTTCTTTTTCCCCATATTTCACAGCATCTTTGAGTTGTGACAGTGACTGTTCCAGATCTGCTTTCTGTCCGAAATGCTGTTCTTCTCTGTCAATAAGAAGTCTGCCTCCCAAAAGATAACGATACTGAAGTGTCTCTACTGCCTCATTGTGAGAAGTAACCAGTTCTTCCGGTTTCCTGACCCAGCTTCCGATTGCCATGGATACATCAATTCCCATGAGTTCATATATCTTCTGCTGTATTTCCTGACAGATTACTTTTGTTTTCTCGGTAAAATTATGGCTCCATTTTTCCTGAAAAAGTATGCAGACCCTGTTGCTGCCTTCCTGATAGGCGATTCCTGCGCCTTCTCTTCCTGCGATCTCGTCGCTGATATTGTAGAGAACAAATGCCATAAGCGCACTTTCCTGCTGTTTTTCGAGATCCACCTCATACATTCCTGAATATATATCTATGTCAAATACCGCTACTCTGTATCTGACTGCTGATAGTTCAATCCCCATTTTTTCAAGTCGATCCAGGCTTTTCCGGACATCTGTTGTACAGTTTACAAGCTCTTCCATTGCTTTGGAACGGATCATCTGAACGTTTTCCCTGTAGTTTTCAGAGGTTTTTGTTAAATTTTCCATTTTTTGTTTTTCTCTGCGTATCCGATCCACTTTTTCTTTCATTTTATTGATCACTCCGGTAAGCTCCACTGCTGTTACCGGTTTCAGAAGGTATTCGCTGACATTATACTGAATTGCCTTCTTTGCGTATTCAAACTCGCCGAATCCGCTGAATACGACAATCACAATATCCGGATAATTATCATGAAGGAAGTGGCACAGTTCCATTCCATCTACATAGGGCATCAATATATCTGTAAGTACTATATCTACCGGATGTTCCTGGACAAATTCTATTGCCTGTTTACCGTTTTCGCAGTCTCCTGCAAGTTCACAGTCAATTCCTGCCCAGTCTATATTTTCTTTTATGGCATCTCTTACCAGAATTTCATCATCTACCAGTAATATTCTATACATATACGTATATTTCTCCCAATCATTATATAATAGATGTTACTGTTCACTCCGTTCACAGCAACCTGGTCAAAATCCATTCCAAATCATCTTCAGTGATGGGATTTTGCCCCGTATGTCTCAGGATTTTGCCATATTCATGGCAAAACACCTCGCGGAATATTACCTGTGAACAATAACTAATAAATTCATTTTATCATATGACGTAGAAATATGAAACAAAAAGTGTTATTCTATTTCTATATTAAATAATGTAAAGGGGATATTTTTATGGAAATCAAAGACTATGCACTTGGGCTTCAGCATATTGGAGTTCCTACTGAAAATCTTGAAAAAACTGTTGAATTTTATGAGGCACTTGGCTTTACGATTGCTCATGCTACTGTCAATGAGGCGACCGGACAGAGAGTTCGTTTTATGAAGCTTCAGAATGTGGTTATGGAAGTTTATGATATTGACAAAGCTGCCATGTGTTATGGCGCACTTGAGCATGTGGCTATTGATGTTACGGATATTGATGCTGTTTATAAGCTTGTCTGTGAAAAGGGACTGAATACGCTGGAGGATGAAGTTCATTTTCTGCCGTACTGGGAGAATGGGGTGAAATTTTTCACCATAGAAGGACCAAATAAAGAGAAAGTTGAGTTCAGTCAGTATCTGTGATTGATAATAATAATTCACGTAAGAAAAAGTACTCACTTATTTTATAATTTACGGCATCACGGTTATTTCTTCTGACTGTCACATAGCCTGTTAATATTTTACGGTAGAAAAACACTCACTTCCACCGTTCACCACGCAATATTTTCTTATCCGTCTGCGCCGCTGATTTTCGACTTTCTCCGCTAACTCGCTACGCTCAGACAAGCTGCGAAAGCCGAAGCTATGCTCGACGGCTAAACAGAAAATATCGCTAGTGTTCACTCATGGAAGTGAGTGTTTTTCTACCTGAAAATTCAGACTGGCGTTCCCTTACATAAGAAATAATCGTGATTGCCTGAATTCATAAATATATCTTTTTAATAACCTGTCCTGCGCATTTCTATACACCATCATACCATTTCCATCAGTAATATTTTTGCATATCATACAGATACTGACTCCGGGGCCTGCGGCAGCGGACCGCAGCGCAGCTGCTAACTACCCGCCGGAGGCTTTATAAGGGCTGGGGACGGCTAACCTTCGTTCTCCTTTTAGCTTCAGATACCTAGCAATTTTCTCTGCCGTATTACATACAGTAGCGTTTCAAAAATCACAGCCAATTATGCTGCCGCATTACATATATAAACTGTGCGGGAAACCTGACGAGGCTTCCGAGCTTCGATCCGTTCTAATGATTGCTGCTGTGCTTGTCTGAGTGCGCAGCACGAGTTCTGCTAAAGCAGCAATCCATAGATGAACGGGAGAAGCCGGAAACGCAGTCCGTTTCCAGAACGGTTTATATATGTAAAAGGCAGAAGCTTTCTATCATATTTCTAAGTGCGTTACTGTATATAAAAAGCTGAGGAAATTAAATTTCTTCTGAAAATACAAAAACAGAGACAAGCCATAGCCTGTCCCTGCCCTTCACATTTATTTAACTATAAATCCATCTTCATCCCACAGATCATGCCAGTCTTTCGCACCTTCCCACAGAAATACCTGTCCTTTTACAAGACGGTTTCCTCTTTCAAGTGTTCCGATCTTAGCCATCTCCTCATCTGTAAGCGGATCTTCTGTTACAGATTTCAGATTGCTCACATAATTATGTACTGAGAATGGAATGGAAATCTCACCTCTCTGATGAGCCCATTTCAGTGCGATCAGAGCCGGATGAACACCGTGTGCTTTTGCGATTTCCTGCATTTCAGGTGTCTGCATATCCGCAACATCCTCCGGGCAGATATCTCTTTCCGGTCTTCTCGGTGAACCAAGAGGCATATATCCAACCGGCTGAATATTATGAGCAACAAGATAATCAAACTGTTCCTGCTGCTGGAAGCATGGATGAAGTTCCAGTTCACATGCAGCCGGTTTGATATTCATTAACGGAAGCACAGCTTCAAGTTTCGGGATTGTCATATTGGAAATACCAATATAACGGATTTTTCCTTTTTTGACCAGTTCTTCACACTGACGGTATGTATCCATAAATTCCTCAACACTGAACGGTTTTGATTCCGGATTTCTCGCATCTACATCACAGAATGGTGCATGATAGTTCGGGAATGGCCAATGAATGAAATAAAGATCAATATAATCACATTTAAGATCATGGATACTCTTGTCACATGCCTCTTCAACTTTTCTGTGCATATCATTCCATACTTTTGTCATGATAAAGAGTTCTTTTCTTTCTACAACTCCCTCATCTAATGCTTCTTTGAAAACATCTCCGATCTGATCTTCATTTCCGTAGCATGCTGCACAGTCAAACATACGATATCCGCTGCGGATAGCTCCTGCAACTGCTCCTGAAACATCTTCCGGGCTCACACGATCAGAACCAAATGTTCCCATTCCCACACATGGTACTTCTTCACCTGAAGGAAGAGTTACTTTCGGTACGATTGCCGGATTAACAAATTCTGCCATTTTTAATTCCTCCTGATATTCATTATATAATTTTCGTTTTATTATACTTTTTAAAGCTTCTCTATTTCGATCTGTGGAAGAAGTTTTTCCATATCTTCCATTACAAAAAATCCTGTTTCTTCTCTCATTGCAGCAGCTGCTGATATTGCGCTTGCTCTTCTGAGGGTTTCCGGAAGGGAAAGTCCCTCACTCAGTCCGAGCGCAAAGCCCGCTATCATGGAATCGCCACAGCCAACTGTATTGACAGCGTCAATCTTCGGGACTCTTGCACGGAAGATTCCCTCTTCTCCCACTGCCAGAGAACCGTCAGCTCCAAGTGAAACTGCCACAATTTCCACACCGCCTGCATGAATACTTTTTGCAGCCTCGATAATATCATTGATATCATCGCAGTGTTTGCCTGTCAGCATGCGGATCTCGTCAATGTTTGGCTTAATAAGAGTCGGTGCAGCTTCAATTCCCATTTCAAGAAGTTTTCCGCTTGTATCAAGGATTACAGGTTTTCCTGCTTCTTTGACAATTTTTACAAGACGCTGATAAGCTGTTCCGTCAAGTCCCTTTGGAACACTTCCTGACATTGCAACAACTTCGGCATCTTTTATAAGTTCACGGAATTTCTTTTCAAACCCCAGAAAATCATCTTCTGTAAGAGTAAATCCAGGCTCCAGAAATTCAGTCTGTATATGATTCACTTCGTCCCAGATATTGATACAGGAACGGCTCTCCGCAGCCACATGATAAAAAGCACTCTTTATTCCAAATGGTTTCAGCGCATCTTCTATGTAATTTCCTGCGTGTCCTCCTACAAATCCGGTAGCTACTACCTCAGCTCCGTAAATAGAAGCAGGTTTTGAAACATTCAGCCCTTTTCCTCCCGGGACATAAGAACATTCACGTACACGGTTTACTTCCCCGACTTTAAAATCATCTACAACATATCTTTTGTCGATTGCGGCATTTAATGTAACTGTAAGTATCATCTCAGTCTTCCTCGTTAGATAAAAGAATCTTACCTTTTACAAGTCCAGGTGTTTTGAACAGCTGAAATGCTTCCTGTGCCTGACTCATAGGGATCTTCTTGTAGATGAAACCTGGATCAAATTTCAGCTGACCTGTTGCAAAATAATGTGCGGTAAGATCCCATTCACGTCCCGGGAACGGTGCGCTGTATGACATCCATGATCCTGTAAGTTTGAATTCCTTACGGTTCATATTCTCCCACATTGCAGGTGTGAAAGTAAGATTTTCATGAGGAGTACCGATAAAGCATACATTTGCTTTGTTTGCGGCAAGCTCAAACGCCATCTGCATGGTCGGGACCTGTCCTGCTGTCTCAAATACAAATCCGTATCCCTTTCCACCTGTAATAGCCATAGCTTTTTCCATATATCCTTCTTCTTTTGTATTGATAACTTCATCTGCGCCAAGACGTTTTGCCAGGTCAAGACGTTCATTACTGATATCAAAAACAACTACTTTCTTGGAACCGAAAATCTTTGTCCACTGCATTGTAAACATACCTACTGTTCCGCCGCCAAGAATTGCAACATATTCTCCACCGTGGTAGTCATTCTGGAATACACCGTGGATCGCTACTGTTGCAGGCTCAAACATTGCTCCCTGCTCGTACGGTACTGAGCTGTCAAACGGAACTGCATTCTGTTCCGGAACTACAACATAGTCTGCATTTGCCCCCTGCTGTCTGGAACCGATGAAGCTGTAATGTTTGCAGAGAGAGAAGTTTCCTTTCTGACAGTCATCACACTTCATACACGGAAGAAGCGGTGCACCTGAAACACGGTCTCCGACTTTAACTTTTGTAACGCCTTCACCGACTTCTACAACATCACCGGAAAATTCATGACCCAGGACGATCGGATAAAAATGTACACCGTTATGCAGTACTCGCGGAATATCTGATCCGCAGATACCTGAATATTTTACTTTGATTTTTACAGCGCCTTTTGTTACTTTTGGCTCTTCTATTTCCTGATACTGTACATCTTCATTTGCTACTACTACTGCTGCTTTCATCTTTATTTACTCCTTTCACGAAAGCCCCTGAGGTGGCAGGCGCCCCCTCAGACTCTCCCTGCATTTTTAACTCTGTTGATTATTATCTACCTGGACATCATATGTTTCAGTGACTTATACAGTTCGAGATATGTTCTATATGTTTCATCGTACACTTTTTTATTAGCCGGATCTGGTTCGTGGCGCCGTGTTTCTTTTACTGTGAGGGCTACTGCCTCATCATAATCTTTGTAGAGACCGCAGCCTACACCTGCCAGTATTGCCGCACCAAGTGTTGTTGCTGTATCGGAGGCCGGTACCACGATCGGTTTTCCTGTTATGTCGGATTTGATCTGTGTCCACAGAAGTGAATTTGCAGAGCCGCCCATTGCACGGAGTACTTCGACTTTTGCCCCTGCCGCCTCGGCAATTTCAAGATTGTGTCTTACAGAAAGTGCCACTCCTTCCATGCAGGCACGTACCATGTGTCCTTTAGTTTTAGCAAAATCAAGTCCGTAGAATACACCTTTTGCGTATGGATTCCAGATTGGAGATCTTTCTCCCGACATATATGGAAGAAATACCAGCCCGTCACTTCCCGGAGCAACTTTTTCAGCAATCTCATTCAGCTGATTCAGCGAAGACTCTCCTGTCTGTGCTTTCATCATACGTTCATAATCTGCAAACTCATGCTCGAACCAGCGCATGACTCCACCGCCACCGGTAGTTCCTCCCTGAAGAAGCCACTGTCCCGGTACAACGTGAAAACTGAGGATCAGTCTCGGATCTGCTTTGTATTCATCAAGACAGATGCTCATTCCACCTGCCTGTCCACCCTGTTCCTGCGTCTCGCCAGGATGGATAACCCCTGCTCCCAGTGTTCCGCAGGCTGCATCAAGTCCGCCGGCAACTACAGGTATTCCCTCCACAAGTCCTGTTTCTGCAGCTGCTTTCGCTGTTACAGTTCCAACAATTTCATCGCATGCACAGATTTTTTCCGGCAGAAAACTTTCCGGAATTCCGAGAAGTCTGCACATTTCAGAATCCCATTTTCCTGTTTTCATATTGAAACAGTGAATTCCATATCCCTGTGAAACATCCTGTGTAATGGCATCTGTCAGTCGATATGCAATATAGCTGTTTGACTGCAGGATTTTGCAGATGTTTTTGTATACTTCCGGCAGATTTTCCCTGTACCAGAGGATTTTTGCTGTTGTGTAAGATGGCTGAAGTGAATTCCCGGCAATCTCAAAAATCTTCTCTTCACCGATTTCCTGATTCAGGCGGTCACATATGGACTGTGCCCTGGTATCCATCCAGATCGGTGTATTTGTAAGAACCTTTCCTTCTTTGTCAATGGCGATTGCGGACCAGCTCTGTCCGTCAATGCCTACGCCCGCAATTTCTTCCGGCTGTATTTCTGCCTGTGTGATCACCTTGCGTGTTGCGCCACAGACTGCACTCCACCATTCCTCCGGATTCTGCTCAGCCCATCCTTCGTGAGGATAGTACACCGGATAATCACCGTTAGCTGCTGCCAGAACCTGTCCCTCTCTGTCAAAAAGAGCAACTTTGCAGGCACTGGTTCCTATGTCTATTCCCAGTAAATATTTCTTTGTCATTATTTACCTTCTCCATGTTCCTGAATTCATGTTACAATGCTGTCACAGATTTTCCGTTTATTACTTCTGTAAACAGTTTTTCGCAGACCGGCTCCTGGTTTTCATCTTTTCCCTGTTCCAGCCGGTTCAGAATAATTCCTGCAACCTTATGGGCAATTTCCTCTGTAGGCTGTGATACGACAGTCAGTTTCGGATTGCATGCTCTGGCAAACTGAAGATTGTCAAATCCTATCACTGAAAGCTGTTCCGGTATGCTGATCCCCAGCTCATTAATACCTATGATCGCTCCCATGGTCATTTCATAGTTAGTAACAAACACAGCTGTCATATCCGGATTATCTCTGACCAGTTTTTCCAGTTCTCTCACACCACCCTGAATTGTATAATCACCATGGCTGATAAGAGAATCCCTGACCTGTATTCCTGCATGTTCCAGAGCTTTGCAGTAACCTTTCAGACGTTCCTGTGCTGTAAAAATATCCTCAGGTCCTCCGATTATTCCTATGGATCTGTGACCTTTTTCGAGAAAAATATTCACCGCATCTTCTGCTGCTTTCTGGTTATCAACAAGCACACTATCGCAGGTAAGTCCCTGTATGCTTCTGTCGATCAGTACAACAGGTTTCCCGGTTTTGCGGAATTTTTTCAGGTGATTTCCCTCACCGTCTACCGGCATATTGATAATTCCGTCAACCCGTTTACGTGTAAGGAATTCCACTGCTTCCCGCTCCAGTTTCCTGTCTGTCCGACAGTCACAGACGATTGTTGCATATCCGTGACTGCGCAGGACATCTTCCATACCGGTAATGATCTCCGCACAAAATGTATTGTTCAGTTCAGGAATCACTACTCCGATCGTCTTGGTCGCATTAGTCTTCAGTCCGCGGGCAACCTCATTCACTTCATAATGAAGTTCTTCGATTGCCTCCTCAATCTTTATTCTGTTTTTTTCTCTGACATTTCCTCCGTTAAAATAAGAAGAAATGGTTGCCAGCCCCAGCCCGGTCCGATTGGCAATATCTTTCATTGTCGCTGCCATGCTGTCACCCCGGTATCCGATAAAAAATTATTCAGCTTTACCATCGCATCCGCAGACTTTCATTCTTGCCATAACAAGTTCTTTTACTGCCTGGATTGCAGTTTTTCCATAAGCCTTAGGATCGATCGTATCCGGTTTTTCTTCCAGAAGTTCTTTTACTGCCCTGCTGTATGCTGCACGAAGTTCTGTTGCAAAGTTTACCTTGCAGATACCACGTTTCACGCAGTCGCTTACATCTTCATCACTTAATCCGGAAGCACCGTGAAGTACAAGCGGGATATCAACAACTTTGCGGATCTCGCTGAGTCTTTCTTTGTCAAGAACAGGAGTTCCAACATAGAATCCATGAGCTGTTCCGATTGCTACAGCCAGAGAAGTAACACCTGTACGTTCTACAAATTCTTTAGCTTCCTGCGGATCTGTATTTGTATCTGCCTCAGCTTCCAGGTCATCTTCTTTTCCGCCTACTTTGCCAAGTTCTGCCTCACATGGAATGTTCAGTGCATTTGCAACATCTGCAACACGCTTTGTCTCTGCGATATTTCCTTCAAAATCAAGCTTGGAACCATCGATCATTACAGATGTATATCCTGCATGCATTGCCTGCATTGCCAGTTCAAAGCTGCTGCCGTGATCCAGGTGGAGACACACCGGAACAGACGCTTTCGCTGCTTCTGCTGCTACAATTGCGGCATATGTTTCTACTGTTCCGTATTTAATAGTAGATGGTGTTGTCTGGATCATAACAGGTGCTTTCAGCTCTTCTGCTGCCTGAATGATTGCTTTGACCATTTCCATATTCTCCGCATTGAAAGCTCCTACTGCGTAACCGCCTTCCTGTGCTTTTAACAGCATTTCCTTTGATGTAACAAGTGGCATAATGTTTTCCTCCTCATCATTGATATATGATCTACGTGAATTTACAGAAACCGAAACGTTTCCGTTTGAGTTCATAATAGTGCTTTCTTCTCTTCATGTCAACCGTAAAATATTCATCTTTTACAGGAAAATATTTCCTTGTAATATTTCCGGATAAAAGTTAAATTGATAAAAGATATAGAATTAATGGAGGTATTGACATGTTAAAAGGAATTCCTGAAATTTTATCACCAGAATTATTAAAAGTTTTATGTGAAATGGGACACAGTGACCGCCTGGTAATCGCTGACGGAAACTTCCCGGTTGAGTCCATGGGCAAAAATGCCATCACAATCCGCTGTGACGGACATGGAGTTCCGGAAATCCTCGAAGCTATCCTGAAAGTTTTCCCTCTGGATACTTATGTAGCACATCCGGTAAACCTGATGGAAGTTATGAAAGGCGACAATGTAGAAACTCCTATCTGGGATACATACAAAGAAATCGTTCGTAAATATGATGACAGAGGAGATGCCGCTGTCGGCAATATCGAACGTTTCAGCTTCTATGATGAAGCAAAAACAGCTTACTGCATCATCGCTACAAGCGAAGAAGCTCTGTATGCAAATATCATGCTGCAGAAAGGTGTCGTTATTAATAATTAATTCGGCCATCTTTAGTAACTTCTACAAGTTACATCTTTTCTACCAGTCTCGAAGGCTTCGGCTTTCGGGACTTTTTTCTTTCCATATCTGGACATTTCTTCAATCTCTGTGTTATATTATGAAAGTAATATTTTTGTAATATTTATACAAATTTTCACAGGAGGTTATCTTAATGAAACATACTCGAAAACCTGAGATCCGGTCCGGACTTGCTTTTTTTCTGACTGCATCACTCCTGTTTGGAAATATTTCCGCCATTTCTGCCGATGATTTTTCTTCGGAGATATCTTTTGAATCAGAGGACGAGTCTTCTGATTCAATACAGAATCCGGAACTTTCAGGAAATGAAATAACTGTTGAAAACGATACAGATCCCTCTGCTGATGCTGAATCTTCTTCTGAAAAACCTGCTGACAGTACTGAGGATTTCTCGGCAGACAACAGCACTGCTGTTTTTTCTTCCGGTACCTCTGATGACGATCAGCTGGATTATATTCTCGGCCGTCCCATGACGCAGGAAGAATATGAAGCACAGCTTGCTCCTCTTGAAAACCTTGTTCCCTATACCATAGAAGACAGTGATGCAGGCAGCAGTCTCTCCGGGAATGGACGCGGCATCAGCATGTTCAGAAGTGCCCGCAGTTTTCCATCTAAATACGATTCCCACAGCCAGGGGCTTGTCACTTCTGTCAAAAACCAGTCCGGCACAAATATGTGCTGGGCTTTCAGCCAGATCTCCAATGTTGAAACCAGTCTCTTGAGCCAGGGACTTGGAACCTGGGATCTTTCGGAAGAACATCTGGCTTACTTCTGGGCAAATCGTGTGAATGACCCCCTGGGAAATACACCCAATGATAAAATCAACCGGATTTATACCAGCACCTCAAACAAAGGCTATCACGAAAGCGGAAACGGATGGGTTTCCTCCTTCTTCTTAAGCACCTGGTCTGGTATGACTACCGAAGATAAGATGCCTTTCAGTGCGACATGCCAGACATATGATGACAGTCTCGCATACGATACTGACGTTTATATGGAAGATGCTGTTTTTTCAGATTACAGCATCTCACGAATGAAAGAACTTATCATGAACTATAATTCTGTTTCTGTAATGATTCTCATGTATTCCGCTTATCTGAACGGAAACACTGCTGCCTACAGCTATCCAAATGGAGGTAATGCGATCAACCACGCAGTCACTGTAGTAGGGTGGGATGACACATACTCAAAAGACAATTTCGCAGCTGCTTCCAAAGTTACTTCTGACGGTGCCTGGATCGTAAAAAACAGCTATGGTGCCGACTGGGGCGATGATGGATATTTTTATTTATCATACGAGAACACTCCTATGAAAAATCTCGTATGCAACACGGGCACCACTACTCCGTTATACACGAATAATTATTTTTATGACGGCGCATCTACAGGAAGTTTTACCCGGCAACTGTCTCAGGGAGATTCCATTGCAGGTATCTTTACCGCCTCAGCCGGTAATGGCAAAGACGAAGAACTGGGTGAAGTTGTTCTTGCAGCAAAAGAAGATAATATCAGTTATCAGATCCAGGTTTACACGGACCTTACTGATCCTTCTGATCCGACCAGCGGAACGCCCGCTTACGAAGAACCGATGAACTATACAAAAGAATATTCAGGAATTGATACTGTAACCCTCGATACACCGGTAACTCTGAAAGCCGGTTCCAGATATTCTGTGATCGTGACCCTGCTCAGTGATGTTAAGGTTCCTTATTATTTTGAAAAAACTACTACACTCAAAGACACTTCCTGGTTTCAGTCAGTTCCTGAAGTCAGTGCTGATCAGAGTTTTCTTAGAACAACAAAAGATAACGCATGGCTTGATTTTGCCAATGAAAGCAACGGCTGTTTTTCTCTGAAAGCCCATACACGTACACTGGATTCCGGGACTGATACACCTGATCCGTCAGTTACTCCGACACCTGCGGTGACTGCCACTCCGGTTCCCACTGCTACCCCAACTCCTACAGTAACCGCCACTCCGGTTCCCACTGCCACTCCGACAC
>JABLTO010118247.1_pt1 | contig 13689 bp, 11 predicted proteins | sample 7160091 | NCBI WGS metagenome assembly JABLTO01 (sample SAMN14651225, study PRJNA627086) | human gut metagenome | isolation source: feces | host: Homo sapiens
AATTGGAACGAAGTCATCCACGACATATGTATAATATCATATATTTCAGCTTAACAAAAGAAAAGACTGTTGATTTTTTATTTGTCAACAGTCTGTATCTTGATTTTTATAATCAAGATTTTTTAATACTTCTTGTTTTTCTAATGCTTTTTTATAAACGTATAATTTTAGTTGTCTTTCTTTAACAAGACGTTGTTTCCCTATAATAAACAAAATAATCATTTCTAAAAAACAGCCACCAAAAACAATTGTTTCATTAATGCCAACAACTTTTACACACACTGCACATTGAAACGCTAGTACGAATTCTAATAAAAATATAAAGATTACAAAAAACAAAAGTTCATATTTTTTTATTTTATCTAAAAATGTCTTATTTTTTTCTAACATATTCTTTAAAGATTCACTTAAATTTACTCTTTCTTGATCATAAAAAGCTAAATCAACTTCACTTATAATTTCTTGTGCAATTAATAATTCTTTTACATTATCTAATATCATATGGTTGTCTCCTTTACTTTCTATAAATTATTATAAAAAGCATTCAAGACAACCTTTTGTCTCATTAAAAAAATACTTTCATTTAAGACTGAAAGTATTTTTCGATTTCTTCTTTTTCTATACTAGATAAATCTAATAATTTAATTGCCTCATTTAATGTGATATTTAATTTCATCATCAACTTATTTACATGATCAATATTTTTCTTTTTTTGTCCTTGTACCATTCCTTCTTCCAATCCTTGTTCAAGGCCCATAGAATGGCCTTTTTCTATATTTTCTCTAGCAATCATTTCTCCTAAATTACACATCTTTTTAACCTCCTTCTCTATTTCTTCAAATTCATATTCTTTCATGACCTCTTTTTTTACTAATAGATCATATGTATTATTTAAAAAGATGACTAATGGTGTCTTTATCCAATCACTTTCTTCATACTTATCTTTGATATCATGATCTTTATTTAAGTATATCACAATTTGTTCGCTTTTATCATAACTTTCTAACCTTTCAATAGTACTTCCATTGATATTGTGTTCATTTGTTTTATAACAATTGACATGTCCGTCTCTCTTTTTAGCTGCCTGTGGAAGTATCCATATGACATAGGTCTTTTTCATTCCATCATAGTTTCTATAGTCATATTCCTTGCCATTTTGACTAGTAATCATTCTTGAAAGATAATCATTTCCTCTTGTTAGTAAAGCATAGCCTGGGTTCTCTACATTTTGTATTTCTACATCCAAATATATTCTTTTCATTGTTCCATCAACTTGAGGCAGATTGATACAGCAGAAATAATCGAATTCTACTTTTCCATGATGAGGAATATCGATGACATTATTTAATTGTTGAAAATAGTAATTTCCTTCCTGATCCTTCTTTCCTTTAATAATTTCTATGATTTCTTCTAAAGAGACATCCTTAGCTTCTTTAATAAATCCTTTGATGATTCTTCCTAAGATTTCTGGATGTCCTAATATTCTTTTACAGAGTTTATCGATCATGATAATATGGTCATTTGATGTAATTTCTAGTACTTTGTCCATATAATTTTACCTCCTAATATTATATAGACAATTTTTTAATGTTTTTCTTTTTATTTTTTAAAAAAAGCAAAAAAAATTACGAAACGAACACGTTTCGTAATTTAAGTTGTTTAAATATTTAAAGCTGTAGTATAAGCTCCCCAAATAGCTGTCATTAAATTACCTGGTTGAATAGCATCACCTAATAAATAAACATTATCTCCTTTAATAGATTCATAAAGTGATTGGTCAGATTTATAACCAACAGAAACAATCACTGTATCTGCATCAATTAATTTAGGGGTATGATGTACTCCAAATAATGACATCATTCGTGCTCTATTATTAATGTTAGGTTGATTTGTTGTCATAACATCAATGGCTAATTTTCCATCTTTATATTCTTTTACTGTTGCATTTTTATAAAGATCAACATGATAATATTCCATCAATTCAACAAGCATATTATAGTTTGGTGCAGCTAAACCTTCAACATTCATAATCGTAGGAAGTGCTTCTACGACAGAAACTTTTTTATTCTTTCTTGCAAGATCATAAGCTAATTCACACCCTGTAAGACCACCACCAATAATAACAACATTTTGGTCTTTGATATCTTGTTTATCTAAAACATCAACAGCGTATCTTACATTTGGTTGATCAAATCCAGGAATCATATCTAAACGTTTTTCACTTGCTCCTGTTGCTACAAAGACAACATCATAATTTTCTTTATCTGCCACTTTAAATTCAGTATTGAATTTAACATTGACACCTGTATCTTTAATTTGTTTTTTATACCAAGCAAGTAAACGACGATCATCATCTTTAAAATCAAAAGCACTCGCTTCATTAAAGACTCCACCTAAACGATCTGTTTTTTCATAAAGATCTACTTGGTGTCCACGTAAAGCGGCTACACGTGCTGCTTCCATACCAGCAATACCGCCACCAACAACAGCAACTTTCTTTAAAGCATCTGCTTTCGTAATATTATAATGATTTTCCATACCACAACGTGGATTTAAAGCACATGAAATATCTTTTGATGACATTGTTTTCATATCTACTTGGAAAATACGTGCTAAACATCCAAGGTGACAAGAAATACATGGTCGAATATCATCTTCACGACCTTCTTTAAATTTATTAGCCAAATCAGGATCTGCAAGTAATGGACGACCCATACCCATCATATCAATTTTACCGGCAGCAATTTCTTTTTCAGCAAGTTCAGGATCATCAAAACGTCCACCACAAATGACTGGAATATTGACCCATTGTTTTACCTTTTCAACATCTTCTAAGTTACATGCTTTTGGCATATATACTGGTGGATGTGGCCAATACCAAGCATCATAGGATCCATTATCGCAATCTAACATATCATAGCCTGCTTCTTCTAGCATCTTTGCAACTTTTTCACTTTCTTCGTAATCTCTACCAAATTCTTGATATTCTTCACCTGGTAGAGCTCCTCTGTTAAAGTCTTTTGTTTTACTTACAACAGAATATCTTACAGAAACTGGGAAGTCTTCACCACAAGATTTTTTAATTGCTTTAACAATTTCACATGGGAACCTCAAGCGATTTTCTAAACTTCCACCATATTCATCATTACGTTTATTCCATGCAGCAATTGTAAATTGATCTAATAAATAACCTTCATGTACTGCATGAATTTCAACTCCGTCGATTCCTGCATCTTTAGCAGCTTTTGCACCTTGAGCAAACCATTCAATATATTGATGAATATCTTCAATACTCATCTCTGGGTTATTTTTAGAAGGATCCCACACATTAGGCATTGAACTAGGTGCTGGATCTGTTGGATGGATAGAGGCTCTACCTGACATCGCTGTTAACATAACAAAGACTTTTGAACCATATTTATGAACACCATCAGCTAAGTATTTCATATTTTCAGTATAGCTTTTAACATCATTGACAATACTTGGAAGTCCTGCTCCTTTTGGTACAGGAACTAATCCAGTAATAATTAAACCTGTTCCTCCTTTAGCTCTTTCAATGTAATAATCTGCTCCATCTTTTGTATAACTTCCATCGCTATTCATCATACGTGGTGAAAAAACTCCCATTGGAAGTAATGCAATACGATTTGGAACTTCTACTGTACCGATTTTAACCGGTGAAAATAAATGTTGATATTTATTCATACCAAATCCCTCCTTGAATCAGTTCACTGAACTTATTCAGTTAACTTATATATACATCGTAAGCCTTTATATTCCTATTGTCAATAACTTAATAATTTTTTCACATAGAAATAAAAAAAATAAAAAGACTTTCGTCTTTCTATAAACCAATATAGTCTAAAACAATAGAAATTTCTTCATGTACCGCTTCTATTAAATCATAACTTCCATTATGACAACACCAATCATAAATACTTCCTCGACTAATTCTTAACATCATTTTAGCAGCATGTTCTTTATTCATATGTTGTATATTATTTAAGTTTTCTAAAAGTTTTTGATAAAGATATCTTTCATCACTATGAAGATATGTATTTTCAGCATTTATTTGATTTTTAAAACAAATAGTTGTCATCTTTAAACCAATATCTAAAAAAACATCTTTTATTTGAAAATCAATTAGAAAGAGAATAGCCTCTCTTTCATTATCAAAAGTTTGCTTTTCATAAGCTTCTTTTAACATCTGATCAAATTCATAATATCCATAATCAATGATGGCTTCTTTATTTTTATAATGATAATAGACAGATCCTACAGAAACATTTGCTGCCTTAGCAATATCACTTACTTTTACCTTATCATATCCAAATTCATCAAATAACTTAAAAGCAACATCATATATTCTCTTTTTTGTTTCTTCTCTTTGTATATCTCTAGTAGTCATCCTATTCCTCATTTCTAAACAGAATAGATTTTATCAAAACTTATTAAAAAATACAAATAAGTTACATATTTCCAGATTCTAATGCTTTAAAAAAATCATGTGCTTCATCATGAATATTTACTTTCTTTGTTGCCTCAAGAACATACCACGTAAATTCTAAATCTTGAATAATAATAGGAATTCTTTTCCCACATCTTTGTAGAAAATAATCTTCTTCAATTAATCTTCTAGCAACATCACTAATCACTTCTAATAATTCATAATACCCTACTGGACCTTTTCCTATATATCTACAATTTTCATCATAACAATCAGGATCTTCATAACCAATATTCTCTATACCTTCTTGTTTATACCACGCAAATAAAGTTTCCATTCCTTTTTCATCAAGCATATCTTTATCATCTTGCTCTAAATATGCATAATTCCATCTTTCTTCACTATAAAGACCTTCATCATCTCCAGAATATTCACTTTTAAAGAAAGCTTCATTATTTAAAGAAATACTAAATTCACAAACATTAGAATATTCTTTATATGTATATGCTTCATTACTATATAGAAAAAAGGTAATAGAATAAGCATCTGACATATCCCAATGATCCATTTCATTTTTTATCTTATTATAAAAATATTCTCTTAAATCAATCATCACTCTAATCCTTTCTTTGTTTATTTATTTAATTATACTTGATAATCAAAGTGATTAAAATAAAAAAATCCTCCTCGTTGATTTCAACGAAGAGGACATTTTAATTAATCATTTCTTTTTCTTCTTGCTAATACAAATACACATCCTGAAATAAACATCATTACTGCAAATGCTGTAATTGCTGTATTATCTCCTGTTTTTACTTTTGATTTTTGTGTATTTTTCTTTGTTTCTGTTTTAACTGTTTCGTCTTTTTTATTTGTTGATTCATCTTTTTTATCAGATGGATTTGTTGGTTCTTCTTTTTTGTTTTCTGTTAATGCTTCATATGCTTTATTTAATGTTGCTAATGCTTCATCAAGGTCTTCTTGTGAACTTACTTTGCTTAACACTTCTTTAGCATTCTTTAATGCTAATTCAAATACTGACCATGAAGCATCAGTATAATTTCCTTTTTCAAGTTTTTCTAATTCTGTAACTTTATTAACTAATGTATCTCTATCAATAACTTTTGCATCATATGTTATTCCATATCCATTACCATATAAGATTTCATCAGAGAATGACCCTACTTCTCCTGCAGTAGTTGTTGTAAGAACGTATTTAGGAATACTTACAGGTAATTTTCCAGATGCTCCAAAGACACCGAATGCAACTTCAACACCAGCAGTAATATTTGGTCCAGAAGCTGATGTAGAACCTGTTGCTCCACCAATTAATTGTTCTGTTGGATCTCCTTTTGAACCATATACAGCCATAATTGCATCAGCATTTGGATACATTTGTACGTCATAAGGTTTGTTTGCAGAGATAACAACTGTTGTTTTACTAGCATCTGCTTTTTCAACATAATCAACTAAATTATATGGTGTACCAGTGTAGTTATTGTTGTAATGTGCTTTAGCTACATTTAATCCACTATTGTCTGAAACAACTACAAGAGTATCACACCAATCAAGTAAATCTGTCATAGCTGAAGTATATGTTGAACCATCAGCATTAATAACTGTTGCATCAGAAGCAAGTGTACGATCCATATATCTTGTTACTTTTACTTCTGCACCATCTGGAATTAATCCAGCATTTTTAGCACGTTCAGCACCATATTTCATTAATGATCTTTGGTTATTTTCAGCTGCTACTAATAATACTTTACTTTTTTTAGTAACATTTAATGGTAATGTGTTGTTTTCATTTTTAACAACTGTTACAGCTTTAGCAGCGATTTCTCTTTCTTTAGCTCTGTTTTCATCACTACCTACTGTTGCTAATGCTTTTTCTAATGAATAGTTAGATTCTTTCCAATCTAAAATTCCTTTATTTTCTTTTAATGTTAAGATTCTTGTTACAGCATCATCTAATCTAGATTCTTGGATTTCTCCATCATTTACAGCTTTTTCTACACCATCAATAATGGCATCTAATTTAGACATATCTTCTAAACAAGTAATGTTTGTTGGCATACAAATTAAATCTACACCTGCATTGATAGCAAGTTTGACTGCTTGTACTTCATCATAAGTTGCTGCAATACCTGCCATATTCATTGCATCAGTAACAACAACACCTTTGAATCCCATTTCTTCTTTTAATAAGTTTGTTAAGATTTTATGAGATAATGTTGAAGGTAATTTTTCTTGTTGTTTTGTTTTTTCGGAATAAACTGTTGTATTATCTAATTGTGGGTAAAGAATATGAGCTGACATGATCATTTCAATACCTTGATTAATTGCTACTTGATATGGTTTTAATTCATTGTTTAATAATTCTTCTTTTGATTTGTTTACCATTGGTAATCCATAATGTGAATCAGTGGCTGTATCTCCATGACCAGGGAAATGTTTTGCACATCCAATAACATTATATTCAGCTAATCCTTCAATTTCAGCTGATGCCATTTTTCCAACCATTTCAGCATCTTCACCATATGAACGTAATCCAATAACTGGGTTATTAGCATTATTATTTACATCAACAACTGGTGCTAAAGTAGTATTAATTCCTAAAGAACTTAATTCACTACCAATAATTTCTCCAGCAATTTTAGCATTATTGACATCACCTGTTGCTCCTAATGCCATGTTTCCTGGTAAAGCAGTTCCTGATCCTAAACGGTAAACAATTCCCCCTTCTTGATCAGTTGTAATCAATAATGGAATACCATTATCTTTAGTTGCTGCTTTTTGTAAATCCATTGTTAAATCAAAGCTTTGTTCAGTTTCTTTAATATTATTAGCAAAGAAAATAACAGATCCAAAATCATAATCTTCTACTATTTTTTGTACTTCTGAATTCATTTTTGTAAAATCAGATTTTGCTTCTTCATCTGCTGTTTTCCATTGTCTAAAATCAACCATCATCATTTGTGTTATCTTTTGTCTTAAAGACATATTGGATAACAAACTATCAACTCTTGAAGTTGTTGCACCTACCCCTGACATGGCCATTGAAGCAACCATTGAAAGAGACATAGCAGATGCAAGAACTTTCTTCATTCTTCTTCCCATATTTTTATATTTCCTTCCTCAATTTTTGCACTTAATATTGTCTAGACATGTTGTACAATAAGTATTGTAACAAAAACAAAACCATTTTGAAAGCCTTTTCATACATAAAATTTCATTTTTTCTCCAATTTATTTGAAATGTTATTTCAAATAAAAAGAAATGAATTTAATCATTTCTTAAACTGTTGATGTTGATTTTGAATATAATCATGATACCATTTAAAACTATCCTTTTTATAACGTTTATAAGTACCATTTCCTAAATTATCACCATCTACATAAATAACACCATATCTTTTTGCCATTTCACAACTTCCTGCTGAAACGATATCAATAACGCCCCACATAATATAACCAATAACATCAACACCATCATCAATTGCTTCTTCTATTTGTTTGAAATGTTGTTTTAAATAATCTATTCTATAAGGATCATGAATAGAAAAATCACTATTCAATTGATCTCTTGCTCCTAAACCATTTTCTGAAATAAAGATTGGTTTTTGAGTACGATCATACATTTTATTAAGCATAATTCTAAGACCAATAGGATCAATTTGCCATCCCCATTCAGATGCTTTTAAATAAGGATTTTTAGTTGAAACTACAAGATTACCTGCTGTTTGTTGGCCGTTTTCTTGAATAGTTGCAATAGAACTTGAATAATATGAAAAACTAACAAAGTCACAAGCATATTCTTTTAATAATGTTTCATCTCCATCTTCCATTTTAAGATGTATATTGTTTTCTCTAAAAAAGCGATCCATATAACTTGGATAATGACCATTAGCTAAAATATCAACTGCAAACCATTGATGTATTTCCTCATCCCTTACAGCTTTTAAATTATCTTCTGGTGAAGAAGTTAATGGATAATAACAAAAACATGCGACCATACATCCTGATTGACTTTTAGGTGATAATTCTCTTGCTATTTTAATTGTTTTTGCACTTGCAATAAATTGATGATGAAGTGATTGGAAAACAAGACTTTGGTTATAAGGTTGATCTTTTTCTTTAACTAAACCTACACCATTATAAGGACTAAAATATCCTGCATTTATTTCATTAAATGGTAAAAAGTAATCAATATATTGTCCCCAATGTTCAAAAACAGTCTTTGCAAATCTTTCATAAAAAGTAACTAATTTTCTATTTGTCCATCCACCATAATTTTCTACTAAATATAATGGAACAGCATAATGATTCATTGTTAAAAATATTTTCATTCCTGCCTTATGAACTTCTTTAAAAATATGATCATAAAATGCAATTCCTTCTTTGTTAGGTTCTAATTCATCACCTTGAGGATATAATCTTGCCCAACTTATTGAAAATCTATAAATATCTATTCCTAATTCCTTTAATAAAGCAATATCTTCATCTATATGATGATATCCATCACTTCCTTTTCTAAAAGGATAATTTCCAATACCCTGACATTTTTTTGCTTCATCTATAACCTCTTGCGTGAGTAAACGGGTTGCTGTTGTAGCATCAGAAGTTCTTTTTAAATAAGGTCTACAATCTTGAGTATCTAGACCTTTTCCATCTAAATCATAACCTCCTTCATATTGACTACTAGCAGTTGCTCCACCCCAAAGAATATCTTTTTTCTTTTGTATATATACCATTCTATGTCCTCCTTTTAAAAACTAAGGTGATTTCTCACCTTAGTTTCTTTACAAGTATATAGGCACCATATTCTGGTGTATGAATAGGTGGGATTAAATTAAATTGTTTTCCTAATTTATCTTTAAGATGAGGAATAATAAAAGAATTTGCATGTTGAAATACACCGCCTATATAAGAGACGTTAATGGGAGATTTAAAATTTTTAGATAACAAGTTAATCAATTTATATATTTCTTCTGCGGCTTCTTTATATATTTTTAAAGCATATTGATCATTTTCCTTTGCTGCTAAACCATTAATATAAGCTAAAGCAGCAATTTTTGTACGATCATGATTTAAATGATCCATAAAAGTAATAATGTCATAATCATTTTCTAAATGACATTCTCTTTTAATTAAATCATATAAAATTGTCTTTTCTAATCGACCATCTATTTCTTGACAAAAAACACTTAACATCTTTTTGGCAATCCAATAAGCACTTCCTTCATCACCTAATTGATAGCCCCAACCACCACAACGTTGTAATACACCTTTCTTCAAAGAAAGCGCAATACTACCAGTTCCAGCAATAACGACTATTCCATCTTGACCATCAAGAGCACCTTCTATCGCTATTCTTACATCACTTTCTAAAACAAATGGTCTGTTTTCAAAGGCTTTTTCGCAAATTTCTTCTATTTCTTTTCTTATTTTTTTATCTTGTCCATATCCTGCTAAACCAATACCAATTTTTGAAATATGTTGTGGATCTAATTGTTCAATACCATCTTTTAATATTTCAATACATTTTTGAGATGTTTGACTTAAAATATGAACAGTTGGTAAAACAATTTCTTTACAAATATTCCCATTATCTTCATAAGAAACCATCTTTGTTTTAGTTCCACCACCATCAATACCTATATACATAAATTTCACCTTTATCCTTCGATAGCTTCTTTTGCTTTTTCTTCTTCTAATAATTCCTTATCATACATTTTAAAGAATGGATAATATAGTACAACAGAGATGATAATTAAAATAATATTCAAAACTGCTGCTCTCCAATCTCCTCCACATGCAAGATAAGCACCAATTGGTCCAGGTAATGTCCATGGAGCAATTGTAACTGCACAATTAACAAGATGCATAGCTGTAGCAACCCAAGCAATTGTTGCTAAAACTAAAGGAATAATGATAAAAGGAATGAGTAACATTGGATTTAAAACAATAGGTGCCCCAAAAATCATTGGTTCATTGATATTAAAAATAGATGGTAATAATGTTGTTCTTCCTAAAGTCTTTCCATATTTAGATTTTGCTTTAAAACAGAATAAGATAGCTAATCCAAGTGTCGCTCCAGAACCTCCAATATGTACAAACCATTGTAGAAATGGTTCTACCCCTATATGTGTAGCAACACCACCAGCAGCTACTGCTGCTGTATTTTGATCTAATAAAATTAACCAAATTGGTCTAGCAAGGGAACTAACAATAGAATCTCCATGAATACCAAATGACCAGAAAAACATAATTAAGAATATAATAATTAATGTTGATGGTAATGTATCTGTCGCATTTACTAACGGTTTAATAAGTGTTCCTACAATACTATGAACATCAATACCTAGCCACATTGTAATTGTAGCCATACCTAAAATAATAATAATTGTTGGTGTTAAAGATTCAAAAGATCTTGCTACTGCTGGTGGAACAGCAGCAGGCATCGTAATTTTTAATCCTTTTACTTGTGTAAATCTATAAATTTCAACACCAATAAAAGCAGATAAAATTCCAATAAACATTCCTGCTGATCCTAAGTTTTCTGCAGGAATAACATATCCCGAAGGAAGTTGTTGTAAAAATGCGCTTAATTCTGCATTTTTACTTGCTAACGCTGTAATTGAATCAGTCACATCTGGAATAGAAACAGGAACAATTGTTAATAAGAATGTTAACTCTGCCATAATTGCTCCACTCAATCCATCTAAATCATAAGATTTAGCAAGTGAATAACCAATTCCAAAAACTGCATATAATGTCATAATATACATTGACATTCTATATGGTAATAAAATAGCTACTGCATTTGCTTTGATAAATTTAGCTAAAGCCCATGATTCAGGCATTTGATTATATGAAAATGCAACAACCATTAATAACGAACTTACAATAATAATTGGTAAAGTAGCAATGATCCCATCACGAATAGCACGTAAATGTCTTTGATTGGAAAGCTTTTCCAAAGGACCAGCAAATTTACCTTCAATAATGTTCGAGAACTTTTCAAACATATTTTCTCCTCCTCTATCTAATCATCAATATCATCACAAAAGCCATGATTGTAAATATACCTGCAACAATCCAAAAGCTTTTACACATTCCTTTTTTTCTTTCAATATAAAATTGTGAATAAGCAACAGATAAACCACATACAATTGAACTAATTACTGCATTGGGAAGACGAAAATCAATATGTAAATAATGAAAACCATTCACACAAACGATTAAAGATAACATCGTTGCTCCTAAAATCAACAATGCACTTTTAAATCCAAACATAGGAATATCATAGTCTGTTACACCAAACATATTTTTATATGTTTTATTTTTTTCATTTTTTACAACATATCTTTTCATTGCTTATTCCCCCTATAAAAAACTTCTAACCGTAAGGCTAATATTACCTTTATTCTTTTCAAGAGCTTTTTGACATTCTATTTCATCTTTACCCGTAAGACCCATTAAAATAGCAATCTTAACATTAAACTTGCTTTTATTTAATAGTCTTGTTGCTTCTGCTTCATCACAATCAACAGATTGGCAAACAATAGAAACAGCTCTCATTTTTAATTTTTCATTTGTTGGTTGAACATCAACCATTAAGTTTCCAAATACTTTTCCTCTTTTAATCATCACTGAAGTTGAAAGCATATTTAAAACCATCTTTTGTGCTGTCCCAGCTTTCATTCTTGTTGAGCCAGTGACAACTTCTGATCCTACAACAACTTCAATAGGATAATTAGCGTACTTTGAAATCTCTCCATTTTGAACACAACACAATGAAATTGTAGAACAGCCAATTTTGCGCGCATACTGCAATCCTGCAATTACATAAGGTGTTCTTCCTGAAGCAGCAATTCCACAAACAACATCTTTGTCATTTAAATTTATTTTTTCTAAATCTATTTGTGCTAATTGCTTCGAATCCTCTGCACCTTCAACTGCTTGAGTAACAGCTTTAATCCCTCCAGCAATAACTCCTTGGATAAGAGTAGGTTCAACTCCATAAGTTGGTGGACATTCAGAGGCATCTAGTATTCCTAGCCTTCCAGAAGTTCCAGCACCTACATAAATTAATCTTCCACCTAAACACATTTTTTCATAGATACAATCAACCGCTTGAGCAATTTGTAATATGACGTCTTGTACTGCAAATGCTACTTTTTGATCTTCATTATTAATTGTTTTTAAAATATCAATGGTTGACATTTCATCAATATGTAATGAATTTTGGTTTACTTTTTCTGTATCTAACTGATTTAATTTCATTAATATGGCCCCTCCTTCCAATATCATTATATTATTATTGAAATAACGTTTCAATAATAATTGATATATTTTAAAATATTATTTCTAAAATAAAAGATTCATTTTGAAATGAATCTACTTTTTAAGAATTGAAACATTATTTCTTGAATCAATCAAATTATCTTTATTTTTATCAAAGTTCTTTTTAAACACACCATAATACAATAAATCAGTAATTACAAAAGAAGAAATTCTTGATGAAACTGCTCCTATACGTAACTCCTTTTCCTCGCTTGGTACTCTAAGTGCAACCGTACTATTTTTTGATATAAGATTTTGATTAATTTGCGTAATTGAAATATACGGAATATTTTTTTCAACTAAGATTTTAGAAATATCTACCAATCCTGCCGTTGTTCCTGAATAACTGATGATCAATGCCGTATCATCCTTTGTCATACTTTGCGTAAATGTCATTTGAATATGTAAATCATTATTATAAATAACCTTTTTCCCAATTCTGATTAATTTTTGTTCAATATCATTCGCAATAACTGAAGAACCACCTACTCCAAACAGATAAATCGTTGATGCATTGCATAAAAGATTTATAGCATTTTCTAAATCACTAACATTAATCAATTGATATGTTTTCAATACCGTATTCATATTTAAACGACACCCTTTATCTACTAAAGATGTCATGTCATCATTTTCATTAAAAATAATATCTACATCTAAATCATGTTGTTCATTTGAATGAGATTGTGCTAAATTCATTTTTAAATCACTAAAACCTTTAAAGCCTATTTTTTTAGAAAACCTAATAATAGCTGCGGCAGAAGTATTTGTCTTCTCCCCCAATGTTTGTGCAGAATAATTTAAAATCTCATTACCATGTTCAAGAATATATTTCGCTATTAATTTTTCTGTCGATGTATAACTTTCTTCAAATTCTCTAATTCTTACAAAACC
>JABLTO010246669.1_pt1 | contig 13679 bp, 3 predicted proteins | sample 7160091 | NCBI WGS metagenome assembly JABLTO01 (sample SAMN14651225, study PRJNA627086) | human gut metagenome | isolation source: feces | host: Homo sapiens
ACGCTCCGCGTGGATGTGCAGTGATTCTGAGAAGAATATGTCAGCTTTCGCTGACCAGAATCACGCACCAAGTCTCACGTGCGTTCGACTTGAATAATATTTGAAAGATAAGCGAGTATTGATTTGTGAAAAGCGTTTGATAAAAGGAGGAAAAGGGATTTATGAAAAATCAGAAGTACAGACAATGGTGTAACCGAAAAGCACTTTTGGCCGGCGTATTGGCAGTGTCCATGGCAGTTACCCCGATGACTACGGCTTTTGCCGGCACCGGTACTCAGACAGCGATTGCCTTGCAGGATGCGAAAGAAACTTCCGATGAAGTGGTTCTGGCGGACTTCGACTTTAATGAGGCTGGGGATGATGGCAGCTTCAGCGGCGGTAATGCCATTGCAGCCGTAGGGGGCGGCAGCATTGAACTGGTAGATCATGATGGAGGAAAAGCTGCAAAATTCGTGGCATCCGACAAGGACTGGCTGCAGGTGCGTGCAGCAGACGGCAGCAGTCTGTTAAAGGGCCATGATGAAGTGACGATTTCCTATGATATTCTGCCGGAGATGAGTAATTCACACTGGGTATTTTATGCAGCGGAGAATGGTAATTCCCTGAATTGGAATGATAATGGAAATAAAGAGCGTTATCTCGGCGTTCTGGTAAAAAACGGAACCACAGAGATTGAGCGTTATAACAACACGGGATCCAGACCTGCAAATCCGAGCATCAAAATGGCAGCTTCTCAATGGCAGCATGTGGACATTGTATACACAAAAGATGCGACGGTTGCTTACCTCAACGGTGTGCGTGTCAGCAAAGTGGCAAGCAGTTACAGTCTGACAGATATCCTGGGTGATAACGGCATTTTCTGGATCGGAAAAGCAGCCTGGGGTGGCGGAGAATATTCCAGCATGCAGCTGGACAATCTGAAAATTGTTGCCGGAACCCGCCTGTATGACAACGACCGCGTGACAGTAGCAGCTTCTGAACTTGAGACTGCGCTGGGAGATATGGATCATATTATCGGTAATCTGAATCTGCTTCGGACTTCTTCCGACGGACTTTCCATCACATGGACTTCCGACAATGTCAATATTGTGAAAGAAGATGGAACAGTTACGATCCCTACCGACGGTAATAAGGAAGTGACACTGACAGCTACCATGAAAGACGGAGAGAAAATAGTTGGAGAAAAAACGTATAAAGTAACCGTATTGGATCAGAATGCGATGCTGAAAGAACTGGCAGATCAGCTGACGTTACCATACTCCACCGAGCGTGGTTCTGAGGTATATGGCAATATTACATTGCCGGAGACTATCGGGGCAGCAGAAGTGACCTGGTCCACAGAACAGAGTGATATCGTGGATGTCGCTTCGCATGAGGTAGAAGGCTATGATGCAATGCCGGCGGGGGCTGTGACCAGACCGGAGAAAGATACCGATGTGACACTGACCGCTACGATCACATGGAAAGGACTCAGCACAACCAAAGACTTTACGTTTACAGTAAAAGCAGCACCGAAACAGATCGAAGATGCTGAGTACACCGATTACTTCTTTGCATATTTTGCAGGAGAAGGTTATTCTGACGGCGAGCAGATCTATTTTGCATCCAGCCAGGATGGTATGAACTGGGATGATCTGAACAACAACCATCCGATTCTTACATCCACATTGGGTGAAAAAGGTGTGCGTGATCCGTTTATCATTCGTTCTCCGGAAGGCGACAAATTCTATCTGATCGCGACAGACCTGAAGATCAACGGTGGAAACGGATGGGATGCAGCGCAGAACAACGGAAGTCAGAGCCTGATGATCTGGGAATCTACAGATCTTGTAAACTGGTCCGATGAACGTATGGTGGAAGTATCCGCAGCCATCGGTGCAGGCTGCACCTGGGCGCCGGAAGCAACCTATGATGAGAAGACCGGCGAATATGTGGTATACTGGGCATCCAGAACACCGAGTGTAGATACGAAACAGCGTCTGTACTATGTAAAAACCAGAGATTTCTATACATTTACAGAACCGAAACTGTACATTGAAAAAGATCAGTCCAGTATTGATACGACGATGATCGAACATAATGGAACCTACTATCGTTTTACAAAAAATGAAGGCGGCAGCACAAACAGCCTTGGCGCAAAGACAAAGACCATCTTCCTGGAGAAGAGTGACAGCGTACTTGGCAACTTTACACAGATTGCTTCCGATTCCCTGAACAGCAATCAGTATGTAGAGGGGCCGACCATTTTCAAGCTGAATCAGGATGACACCGACGGAACAGACAAATGGTGTCTGCTGGTGGATGATTTTGGCGGCGGCGGATATTACCCGCTGGTAACAACCGATCTGGAGAGCGGTGTATTTACAAAACCGGAGCGTGGTACATACAAGATGCCGAGCCGCGCAAGACATGGTACACCGATCCGTGTGACCTCTGAAGAATATCAGAAGATCATGGCAGCTTACAGTTCCCCGGAGACCGTGACAACGACCACCATCATGGGACAGGAGCCGCAGCTTCCGGAAACTGTGACCGTAAATGGTGCAGAAAAAGCAGTTACATGGAACCTGGAAGGTGTTTCCTTTGCTGGTAATCCATACAGCTATGTAACTGTAACCGGTTCCGTGGAGGGAAGCATCGTAGCGGCAACTGCACAGGTACAGCTGATCCCGGAAAATGTGGAATACATGATCGACAGCAACAACATCGGTTCCCAGACATGGGAAAATGTAAAAGCGGTCAGCGATAAACTGCTGAATACAGAGGCAGCAGATCAGGCAAAGACAGAGGAGAACAGCTGGGGTTACACAAGTGTTGTGGGTGACTCCGGAGATATGAAGGGTTACAGCGAGGTCAGCTCGACCAATCCGTATGCAGGTGGCTGGTGGGCCCGTGGCAGCAAAAACATCACATATCAGGTAACACTTCCGGCAGGTGAGCATCAGATCATGCTGGGATGCACCGGCTGGTGGAGCATGGACCGTGCGATGGATGTATATTATTCCGTAAATGGCGGCGCTGAGACAAAATTATGTGATTTTGACGCAGTAAAATCCAGTGAGACTTATGCAGAGGGAACCATTGAACTGCCAGAGGAATCAGTTGTCACCCTGACTGTGAAAAAAGCAGCCGGTGATGATCCGATCCTGAGCTGGATCAGTATTTCCGATCTGACAAAAGCACCGGATCCAACCCCAGACCCGGATCCGACCCCAGATCCGAATCCGACTCCAGACCCAGATCCGACGCCAGATCCAAATCCAACCCCAGATCCGGATCCGACGCCAGATCCAGACCCAACCCCAGATCCGGAACCGACACATGCAGATGGTCTGGCAAACAGTCCGGAAGCAGATGGCAGCTGGTATTATTATCTGGACGGCAAGGCAGCAGAGGATGTTACAACTGTGGCACAGAATGCATACGGCTGGTTTTATATCAATCATGGTAAAGTAGACTTCTCCTACACCGGACTTGCACAGAATGCGTATGGTTGGTGGAAGATCGTCGGTGGTGTGGTAGACTTTAACTGCAACGGACTGGAAGCCAACGAGTATGGCTGGTGGAAAGTAACCGGCGGACAGGTAGACTTCACCTACACCGGATTGGAAGCCAATGAGTATGGCTGGTGGATGGTCATCAACGGAAAGATCGACTTTAACTACAACGGACTTCAGGCCAACGAATATGGCTGGTGGAAAGTGACGAACGGTAAAGTAGACTTTACCTACAACGGTGTGGCACGTAATGAGTACGGCTGGTGGTATGTGACCGGAGGAAAGATTGATTTTGGTTACACAGGACTGGTGAAGATTCTCGGTGTTATGTGCCCGGTCGTAAATGGAAAAGTTATGATTTAGCATCAGAAATAGACAGAATTTTACAAAATTAATCTAAGAAAAATAAAAAACAGCTAAGTTATTTGATATATCTTAGCTGTTTTTTATTTTATACTAACACCATAACGTGATGTTTGTCTGAATATCCCGGAAGACATCTGCATCACAGCATAAGGAAAAGAGGAGGAGAGAATCATGAGGAAAATGAAGAAATTCATTAGTCTTATTGCAGCAGCCGCAATGGTTGTGACCAGTGTTCCGGTCAGCGCATTGAATGTACATGCAGAAGAAGCACAGACCGTTGCAGTGGATTCCACAGTAAGACTGAAGCCTTCTGAGGCATCAACATTTAACGACACGAATAGTGACGGACTTGGCGAGTTTCAGGGCTGGGGCACATCGCTTTGCTGGTGGGCAAACCGTATCGGTTACAGTGAAAAACTGACGAATGAAGCAGCAAAGCTTTTCTTCAGCGAAGACGGATTAAACATGAATATCGGACGCTACAACGTAGGTGGCGGCGATGATATCGGAGACACAACTTCCGAAGAAGTAAAAGTTAATGAAAAAGCAAGCTTTTATGATCTGACAGAAGGCACTTATACCTATGCAGGAACCAGCGGAAAGGTTGAGACTTACAGTAAAATGGCAGGTATGACCTATTCTGCATCCGACGCAGATTTTGGTATTACAAAAGGCACCGCAGTCGGTGAATTCTCCAAACTTGGATGGATCAACAAATTGGGTGATACTCCAGGCAGCGGAGATAATCTGCAGTATAAGGTAAATGCAAACGAAGCAGGAAACTATACCGTAAAACTGCTTCTTACCTTGGAAGGCACAAATACCCGTGACGTGGCTATCCGTGTGAATGCCGGAACAGACAGCCAGGCAGATTACGTGGCAGATAAAGATACGATCAACAGCAGTATAATTGCTGAGGGTACCAATAATTCCAGCCATTGCATGCTGTTTTGTGTAACTCTTTCTGATGTTGCATTAAATGCGGGGGAAAACACCATCAATATTGCAGGTCAGGCAGACTGGACACTTGATTTTGTAAAAATGGCAGTGATCAAATCCGGTGAGGAAGGTGTTCTTCCGGAGACAGATCCATTTAAACATGCTGCACATATTATCCGTTCAGACAGCGGAGTTCCGGGATACGCAGTAGACGTAACAAAGATTGATGAGAGCAAACATGACTTTACATGGTATACAGAAAACTTTGACCGTGCAGATGCAGAATGCGGCTATGCATGGAACTATGACTGGGATGCAGACAAGAATCAGATGAATGTTCTGAAAGCAGCTGCAAAAGCCAGTGGAGAGGATTTCCTTGCGGAAGCATTTTCCAATTCGCCGCCATACTTTATGACAGTCAGCGGCTGTTCATCAGGAAATACAAATTCCAGCACAGACAACTTACGTGCGGATTCCTATCATGCATTTGCAGCTTATATGGCAGATGTTATCGAGCACTGGAACAAGGAAGGTGTGATCACATTCCAGAGTACCGATCCGATGAATGAGCCGGCAACCAACTACTGGGGTGCAAACAGCAACAAACAGGAAGGCTGCCACTTCAGTCAGGGCGAATCTCAGTCCAAAATCCTGGTTGCGCTGAATGAGGAATTAAAGAAAAAAGGCATCAACATCATTATCTCCGGTACAGACGAGACAAACAGCGGATATAATGGCGGACAGGGTGGACAGATCGATTCCTACAACAAGCTCAGCGATGAAGCAAAAGCCGTTCTGGGAAGAATCGATACCCATACATACAGTAGAAGTTCCTTATCAGATCTGAGCGCACTGGCACAGTCCGAGGGTAAAAATCTGTGGATGTCCGAGGTTGACGGATCTTATACTGCAGGCACAAACGCTGGCGAGATGAGCGCAGCACTTGGTCTGGCCGGTGCAATGATGACAGAAGTAAACGGTCTGAAATGCTCCGCATGGATTCTGTGGAATGCCATCGATATGCATGCAGACAGCAGTGAATATGGTCAGTCCTGGGTAAACAAAGGAAGTGCGAATGATTTCCTTTCTATGGAAGATCTGGAGAAATCATGGAAATCCACTACAGCCAACGGCTATTGGGGACTTGCAGCAGCAAATCATGATGATGAAACCATCACTGTAAGCATGAAATATTATGCATACGGACAGCTTTCCAGATATATCCGTCCGGGATATACCATTATCGGCACCAACAAGACAGGCACTACACTTGCTGCTTATGACAAGACAGGTAAGAAAGTAGTCGTTGTTGCATCCAATACATCTGATTCCGACAAGACATGGAAATTTGACCTGTCCAAGTTCCAGACTATGGGCAGCACAATCACAGCCATCCGTACCAGCGGAACACTGGCAGACGGTGAGCATTGGGCAGATGTAACAGATTCCGACAACATTGCAGTTGATACACAGAACATGTATTTCACTGCTACCATGAAAGCAAATTCCATCACAACATACACGATTGAAGGTGTGGATGGAATCAAAGAAGTACCGGAAGTACAGCCGATCGATGTTGAGCAGATCATCGTAAACAAAGATCAGGTTACCTCCAGTGCAGCATGGAACAACGGAACCACAAATGTGGGAACAAACGTTGTTGACAACAATTTTTCCACATTCTTTGATGGTGTTGCAAACGGATATGTTACGTTGGATCTCAAGACAGAGATGCCGATCGCAGCTGTAAGCTACGCACCGCGTGCAGGCTATGAGAGCCGCTGCGAGGAAGCTGTAATCTATGGATCCGCAGACGGTAAAAACTGGACAGCGTTATATACCATTGAGTCCACACCGGCTGCAAACAAAGACACCATGGTATATTACAGCGAGTTCAATACTTACAAAGAAGGCGCAGAACCGGCTTCCTACCGCTATATCAAATACGCAGTAGATGCAAACGGAGCCTGCAACCTTTCTGAACTGAAAGTATACAAACCGGCATCTGACTATACGGTAGAGCCGGTATCCGGTCTCGCTTATCCGGATGGAACATTATCTCTTCCGAAAACTCTGACACTGACAGAGAAAGGCGGACAAGCAACCAAAGAAGCAAACGTTACATGGAACACCGAGGGTGTTGATTTTGGCGTAAATCCATATACTTACCTGAATCTGACTGGTACCGTAGAGGGATACAGCGATGTACAGGCAACCGCAACTGTTCAGGTGGTACCGAAATACATCGAGTATATGATCGACTGTAACAACAACGATTCACAGACATTCAAGAATCTGCAGGCAGCAGGTATCAAATCCATGGTAAATACGGTTGCAGATCAGAAGAAGACAGACGACAATACCTGGGGTTACCTGGGAAGCTATAATGCTTATAACAGTGAAAATGCATCTGATTCCTATGCAGCTGCATGGTATCAGGCAAGTGTACAGTACACTGTGACACTTCCGGCAGGTACACATACCATCATGGTAGGTTCCAACGAACTGTGGGCACAGTGGAATGCAACCAGACAGAGTGCGGTATACTATACCGTAGATGGTGAAGAACAGAAACTGGCAGATCTGAATCTGACAGGTGCAAAAGGTGTTGCGTCCGGTGAGATTACTCTGGATGAAGAGAAAGAAGTAACCATCACTGTTAAGAAAGTAACAGGAAACGAGGCAATCGTAAACTGGATTACCGTATGCGGCGAGTCCGGCGGAAAGAAATTCAGCGATGCTGAGATCGCAGCAAACAATTATGTGCTGTATCTGGCAAACGCAGGTACTTCTGATGTGACATCTGTTCCGGCTGATTCCAACATGGGATTATACCAGGGCAGTCTGGATCAGGCTTATGCAGAAGATTCTGACACAGGATATAGCTGGGGTTATGTGGAGGATGCTGCTTATTCTGCAACAGCAAGAGGCGGTGATACTACATTAAAAGGCTCTTACCGTTATCAGTCTGATAAGATCACTTACGAAGCAGGAAAATCCGGTATTGATTATCGTTTCGAGCTGCCGGAAGGCAATTATGAAGTAACCGTAGGTATTGACAATCCATGGCATCAGTGGGGAACCAAGACAGAAGACATCCTTCTGGAAGGTGAAAAAGTAAAATCCGGACTGACAGCCAAAGATTTTGAAGGTACTTATGAAGTAACCGTAACAGACGGTGAACTGAATGTATTTGTTCAGGCAACCAGTCGTTCCAAATCCGGTGACGATCCGATCGTAAACTACATCATTGTAAAAGCGATTCCGGGCAGCGAGGCAGATGCACTGGCAGTTCTGAAAGTAACCGTTCAGAAATATCTTGAAAAAGTAGCGGGTAAAGATTATACCACTACAACAAAAGCAGCATTTGATCAGGCAATCGCTGATGCACAGAAACTCATCGATGAGAATTCTGCAGATGCAGATGCAATTGCAGCAGCAAAGAAAGCCATTGAGAAAGCATACAGCAATCTGGTAGAAGCTCATTTTGAGACCTATGATTCCATCACAGGTACCAATGCAGCAAGAATCTACGATAACAACGGTGCAAAGGTTCAGGCTCATGGCGGACAGATCCAGAAGATCGGTGATACTTACTACTGGATCGGTGAAGACAGAACCAACGGTTACAGACCGATGCCGGGTGTACATATGTACTCCTCCAAAGATTTGTACAACTGGAAAGACGAAGGCGTTGTTTTAAGAACAATGGACAATTATGACCAGTTCGAGACAGACAATTACTTCAAGAATCTGTACGGTGATCTCAGCGATGATGAGAAGAAAGACATTTATGTAGATCTCTGGGCAGAGGGATGCGTTATGGAACGCCCGAAGATGCTTTATAATGAAAAAACAGGCAAATATGTGATCTGGTTCCATGCAGACGGAACAAGTCCGTATTCTGATGACAGCGGTTCCAACTACGCAAAAGCAAAAGCAGGTATCGCAATTGCAGACAACATCAACGGACCGTACAAACTGGTAGGCAGCTATATGCTGGCGAGTGATTACGGCAATCATGGATTTGATTCCGTGGGCGGACATGTACGAGACATGAACCTGTTCCAGGATGATGACGGAACAGCATATGTAATGTACTCTTCCGAAGGTAATGCGGTAATGTACATCGCAAAACTGAATGACACTTACACAGGTCTTGCAAAAGACGCAGATGAGATGGTTCTGGGAGAAGACTTCTGCATCAGCAGTACCGATTCCAGAGAGGCTCCGGCAATGTTCAAATATCAGGGTAAATATTACCTGATCACATCCGGCTGTACCGGATGGGCTCCGAACCAGGCACGTTATGCAGTCGCAGACAGCCCGCTGGGACCGTGGACCAACATGGGTAATCCGTGTGTCGGAGATACCTCCAACAATACCTTTGAGACACAGAGTACATGCGTGATTCCGGTAGATGCCGAGAACGGCAAATTCATCTACATGGGTGACCGTTGGTACAATCCGGATAACGGAAAAGATCTGAGCGATTCCAGATATGTATGGCTTCCGATTGAATTTGGTGCCAACAATACCATCGCAATCAAGAATTACAAAGACTGGACGCTGGATGAACTGGAAGATAAAGGTGCGATCTCTATCAATACAGCACTTCCGGAGACCGTTGAAAATATGACTGCACTCAAAGCAGCATTACCGAAAACCATTGATGTAACAATCGGTACAAAAGTAGTAAAAGATGCAAAAGTAACCTGGACCGTAGACGAGTCCGCAGGTGAGACGGCACTTGGCTATGTAACAGTAACAGGTACACTGAAAGATCTGAACAGAGAATTTACCATTCAGGTATTCTGCTGTCCGAAATCGCTGGTATACTTCGCAGACTGTTACACAAACGGAGATAATACATCTTCTATTTATGAAAAATTTGCAGCAGCAGCAACTGACCTGAAGAACATGGTATCCGATCAGGCATACGGTGATGACAATGGCGTAACATGGGGTTACACAAGTACACCGGGTGCATCCGGCGGAAGCAGTTCCCAGGATATGGGATCCAAAGGATCCGGCGACTTCTTCGATACCGGCTGGTGGGCAACCAGCGGCGGCAAGATCGAGTACGGTTTTGAACTGACACCGGGTACTTATACGGTAGCAACCGGATTCCATGAGTGGTGGAGCAGCTCCAGAGGTATCAAGATCACAGTTTCTTCTGTAGATGCTGATGGCAAAAAGACAGAACTCGGCACAGGCAGCGCAAGCCTTTCCTCCAGTAAGACAGAGGACAGAAGCAGTGTGGATATAACCGTTCCGGAAGGTTCTGATCATATTCTTGTAACCCTCAGCAAAGCATCCGGAAGTGATCCGGTATTAAGCTGGATCGGTATCATTTCAAATGATGCACAGAGCGGTGAACTTGACTGGACAGATTTCGATGCAGTTATCGCTGAGAAAGACCAGCTGAATGAGGCTGACTGGACAGCAGACTCCTGGAGTGCATTCCAGGCAGTTGTAAAAGAAGCAAAAGATTTCAAAGCAAATGCAACAAATGAAACAAAACAGCGCGATATCCGCGAGATGATCGCAAAAGTAAACGCAGCTGAAGGCGAACTGATCTCCATTCATGAGCCAACGGGTGATGTAACGTACTACGTAGACGCTGTAAACGGTGATGATGCAAACGATGGTACCACACCGGAGACAGCATGGAAGACACTGACAAAAGCGTCCTCCATCCGTCAGCTGAAAGCAGGCGGCAGCATCTTACTGAAAGCAGGCTGTGTATGGAATGGTGAGCAGCTGTTCATCGACAATGCCATCGGCAGCACAGACGCTCCGATCGTGATCGGAAGCTACGGTGAGGGTGCAAAACCTGTCATCAACGGAAACGGAGCAAACTGGTCCGCTTCTACTAAGGAAGATCTGGCAGCTGTTCATATCAGAAACAGCCAGAATATCGTGATTGAAAACCTTGAGATCACAAACTGGGATCTCTCCGCAGGAGAAATCGGAAGCTACAAACAGAGCAGCAAACTGTTGTCCGGTCTCGTAGTAGAGAACCGTGACGGCGGTGAACTGGCAAACGTAACCATTCGCAATAATAAGATTCATGATGTCAATGGTAAAATGGCCGGTGGCGCAGACAAAGGCGCGGGCGGACTGATCGTTCTTGTGACAGGAAACGGCAGCAATCATACCGGTACCGTAGAGTCTTACTACACAGGACTTGCCATTGAAGGAAATGAAGTATACAATGTATGCCACGAAGCAATCTACATGGAGAGCGTATGGGCAAGCCGCAAACTGGTAGGTGGAACAAGCAGTGATACCGGATATCAGAATGCAGGAAACAGCAAATGGATCGGCAGCAGCAATGTGACGATCAGCAACAACTATGTACATGACGTAGCAGGTGACGGTATTGTACCGATCAACACCACAGATGCAATGGTAGAGTACAACCTGGTTGACAACTCTGCAGACAGCAGCTGGAATTACAGTGCAAACCCGAATCATGCAGCAATCTGGTCATGGGACAGCAACAACGTAACATTCCGTTATAACGAAGCTTCCAACACATCCAGACATTCCGTTGGATCCGCAGTTGGAAACGACAGCATGGCATTTGACTTTGACTATGGTGTACAGAACTGTGTATACGAGTACAATTACAGCCATGACAACCTGGGTGGCTTCCTGATGCTCTGCCCGGGACCGGGAGCAAGCGTAAATAACATTGCACGCTACAATGTCAGCGTAAACGACGGTAAATACGACGGTGCACCGGTAATCCGTATGGGAACCGGTAAATATGGTTCTCTCGGCGTTCAGATTTACAACAACACGATATACTGGGAGAATAACGGTGGCTACACAATGTCGCTGACACCGGATTCCGCATGGGAAGGAACAAATATCAAAGAAGTATCTGTATTTAACAATATCTTCTACGGACCGGTAAAAGCAGACAGCATGAGCACAAAAGAGGGTGTGACTTACTCCAACAACCTGGTATACAGCAGTGACGGAAGTGCACAGGCAGTATACGAGGCTCTGGCAAATGATGAGCATGCAGTTTACGCAGATCCGCAGTTTGCAGATGTAACAGATTACACAGCAGGCAGCTGGGCAGACGGACAGACAACGCTGGGAACCGCAGAAGGATTCCGCATTGCAAAGACATCACCGGCAGCAGATGCAGGTATGGCAATTCCGGAAGCTCCGGCGTACACCGACGATACACTTGGCGGCGAGCTGGTACCAAACAAAGCAGAAATCCCATCTGTTGACTACTACGGAAATGCACTGACAGACGGCACACCGGATATCGGAGCAAACGAAATTGTTAAGACAACGGATGAAGATGTAAAACCGGCAGATGGTCTTGGTATGGACAAAGACGGCAACTGGTTCTACTATAAAGACGGTAAAGTAGATACTGCTTATACCGGACTTGCAGCAAATGAATATGGCTGGTGGTATGTAGAAGCCGGTCAGATCAACTTCAATGTAACGGGTCTTGTAAATGACAGTACTTATGGCTGGTGGTATGTAGAAAACAGCCAGATTAACTTTAATTACACAGGACTGGTACAGAATGCATACGGCTGGTGGTATGTAGAGAACGGTGCGATCAACTTCAACGCAACCGGACTTGCAGCAAATGAGTATGGCTGGTGGTATGTAGAGAATGGTCAGGTCAACTTCAGCTACACAGGACTCGTAGCAAATGAGTATGGCTGGTGGTACGTACAGAATGGTCAGATCAACTTCAACTACACAGGACTCGCAGCAAACGAGTACGGCTGGTGGTATGTAGAAGGTGGCAAGATCAACTTCAACTACACAGGACTCGTAGCAAATGAGTATGGCTGGTGGAGAGTCGAAGGTGGCAAGATCAACTTCAACTACACAGGATTCGCACTCAACGAGTATGGCTGGTGGTATGTAGAAGGCGGCAAGATCAACTTCAATTACAACGGATATGCTACTTATTACGGAGTAACTTACCGTGTAGAAGGTGGAAAAGTAATTACCGCATAATAAAAAAATCTGGCAGTAACAAACAGGAGTTTTATATGTTCGGAAGAAAGAAAATGATTCCGGCAGGCTTTGCGGCAATGGGGATTCTCATTGCCGCAATGGCTTTTGTCGGAGGATGTGGAACACAGAACACAGATCAGAATGATCAGACAAACGTTTCGGTGGAAGTCTCAGCCGGGGCGGAGAATACACAGACAGATACCAATGTTGTCTGCTATATAGATGGCGACGCAGTTTCTGTGGAAGAGTATGTCCTGCTGGCAGAAAAACATAAAAATGATATTCTGATGCGCTATACCACAGAACAGGTGAACCAGCCGGATTTCTGGGAACAGGAGATCGACGGAAAGGCGCCGGCAGAGCAGCTGGAGACGATCATCTCACAGGATCTGACGGAAAATTATGCCATCAAGCATCTGGCGGTTGAATGGAAGGTGACAGAGGATTATACCTTTGAAGATCTGAAAGCGCAGATGGAAGAAAAAAATGATGCGCAGTCAGACAGCGCAGATACCACAGACAGCTACGGGCTGACCGAATATGATATCAGCAAGTATTACAGTTACTGGTATTCAAATCTGCAGACGAAGCTGATGAATCAGATGATCGGAAACAGTAAGGATTACTCCGATGCGCAGGATGTGGAAGCATGCATTACAGAAAAAGCGGAAAAATCTGTGATCAGACCAGGTGGTGCGTCAGCAACGGATGTGATCCTGGAGACTTTTGCACAGTAAAATTTCTGCAAGTCTACACTCCGCTTAAAATGTAGAAAATTCAAGTCGAACGCACGTGAGACTTGGTGCGTGATTCTGGTCAGCGAAAGCTGACATATTCTTCTCAGAATCACTGCACATCCACGCGGAGCGT
>JABLTO010059376.1_pt1 | contig 13676 bp, 10 predicted proteins | sample 7160091 | NCBI WGS metagenome assembly JABLTO01 (sample SAMN14651225, study PRJNA627086) | human gut metagenome | isolation source: feces | host: Homo sapiens
GATGAGCCGGTGAAGAATAAAGAGGATGTGAAAAAACTTGGAATCATGACAGGCGATTTTGTCTGCTTTGATCCAAGGACAGTTGTGACTGAGAGCGGATACATCAAGAGCCGTTTCCTTGATGATAAATTCAGCACTGCTATTCTTCTCGGCTATGCTAAATATCTGAAAGAGAAAGAAATTCAGACAGAGCGTACCATTTATGTACTGATCACTTCTTATGAGGAAGTGGGACATGGTGGATGTGCCGCTATCCCAGATGGAGTGACAGAGATGATCTCCGTAGATATGGGATGTGTTGGAAAAGGCCTGGAATGTGATGAAACCATGGTTTCAATCTGCGCTAAGGACAGTATGGGACCATATGATTACCAGGTGGTTTCCGGTCTGATCAAGGCTGCACAGGAGAATGACATTGCGTTTGCTGTGGATGTGTATCCTCATTATGGCTCTGATGTGGATGCGGCACTGAAAGCAGGCTATGATATGAAGCATGGCCTGATCGGACCAGGAGTTTACGCTTCTCATGGATACGAGCGGTCACACAGGGATGGAGCGAAGAATACACTGAAACTACTGAAGGCATATTTAGGATAAAAGTCCTGCGCGGTAGCGCTAAAGGCGCGGAACAATCGACTTTCATTTGGGGTGATGTCTGCGCAGGCAGACATGTCCGTTTAGAAGAAAAACTTGATTAAAAATGTATAAAATATTAATAATAGAAGATGACGAAATTATTGTACAGATAGTAAAGCGACATTTGGAATCCTGGGGATATGAGGTCTTTCAGATCGAAGATTTCACTCATGTGATTCAGGAGTTTGTGCAAAAAGATCCACAGCTGGTGCTGCTGGATTTGAAACTGCCGTTTTTTAACGGTTTTCATTGGTGTGAGGAAATCCGCAAAATTTCACAGGTACCAGTGATGTTTCTGTCTTCAGCGGCTGACAATATGAATATGGTAATGGCCATGAGCCGGGGCGCAGATGATTTTATCGCGAAACCTTTTGATCTGGATGTGTTAACTGCGAAGGTGCAGGCTGTGCTTCGCAGAACCTATGCCTTTGGTCAGAACAACAGTCTTCTGGAAAGGGGCGGCGTAGTGCTGAATCCTGGAAATGGGACGATTTCAGTGGATGGAAAGCTTGCAGACCTGACGAAAAACGAATTGAAGATATTGCAGATACTATTTGAACATCAGGGGCATGTTGTATCCAGAGAGTCGATTATGACAAAACTGTGGGAGAGCGACAGCTTTGTGGATGACAATACTTTGACAGTAAACATCACAAGAATCCGTCGGAAGCTGGAAGGTCTGGGTGTAGAGAACTTCATTATCACCAAAAAAGGCCTGGGATACATGGTATGATTAAATATCTGAAAACCAGATGGAAAACAGGTGTTTTGGCTTTACTTATGGTAGCGGTAACGGCTGGAATCCTTTTTCTGTATGATATTCCGCTGGAGCCTGTAGGTTATGTGGCGGTTTTTGAAATGCTGCTGACAGGCCTGGGGCTTATGTGGGATTACCATAAATACCGGAAAAAGCAGGAAAGTCTGCTTTACATAAGAGACTGCGGCAATTTTTCAGAAGAATATCTGGAGGCTCCGGAGAATGAAAATGAGGCTATTTACCGGGAAATCTGCCGTAGTCTGGATGAGAAGAGAATAGAGGCTGAAAATCAGAGAAGTGCTTTTGGTACAGAATTGACAGACTTTTATACGCTGTGGGTTCACCAGATCAAAACACCTATTGCTGCAGCAAGACTGCTTCTTCAGGAAGAGAAGCCCAGACCTCAGGAGATTCAGAATGAGCTTTTTAAGGTGGAGCAGTATGTGGAGATGGTGCTGGGGTATCTTCGAACGGAGGATATGGCTTCAGACATCCGATTTGAGGAAATGGATATGGATTCTCTGATTCGTGAGCAGATTCACAAATTTGCCAGAATATTTATTGGGAAAAAGCTTTCTCTGGAGTATCAAGAGGTATCGGAAACGGTGCTTACAGATGAAAAATGGCTTGGCTTTGTGTTGGGACAAATTTTATCAAATGCACTGAAATACACAAAAAAAGGAAAAATATCCATCTATATGAGCAAATCCAGGCCGCATACGCTGGTGATCGAAGATACTGGAATTGGAATCCGTGCCGAAGATTTGCCCCGGGTTTTTGAAAAGGGGTTTACTGGCTATAATGGACGTGAAGAGAACAGGTCTACTGGAATTGGGCTTTATCTTTGCGGAAAGATTATGAAAAGGCTGGATCACGGAATCAGGATAGAGTCGGAGCTTGGAAAAGGGACGAAGGTATTTCTTGAACTGGGAAGGAAGAAGATGGATCTATATTAGAGCGTGTTCGGAAAAAACAATCTCGCAGTCTGCATGCCCCACTTTTCGGTGTATTTTGCAGATTGCAAGATTAATTTTTTTACATGCTTTAGATGGTGGGGACAAGGAGAGAGTATGAAAGCGATAAAGAAGGTTTTAAACAATATTTTTATTGATGGTTTAAGTGGAATGGCTTTGGGGTTGTTTTCTACTTTGATCATCGGAACTATTTTGAAACAGATCGGTGATTTGATGGGCGGTACATATGGCGCTTATTTAAGTGCATTTGCAGTGGTTGCCCAGAGGCTTACAGGTGCCGGAATCGGCATCGGTGTTGCGTATAAATTCCGGGAATCTACTTATGTGCTGTTGTCGGCTGCGGCAGCAGGAATGATCGGGGCTTATGCAGCAAACCTTATTGCAGGAACCCTGTTGTCTGATACAGGGGCATTAGTGTTATCCGGTCCTGGGGAGCCTCTTGGAGCGTTTGTGGCTGCATATGTGGGAATTACGATTGGGAGGCTGGTTGCCGGAAAAACAAAACTGGATCTTCTTATTACACCAGCAATCACCATCCTTTCCGGTGGTGCTGTAGGGATACTGGTAGGACCGGGAGTATCAAGCTTCATGACATGGCTTGGCAACCTGGTAAACTGGGGAACTGAGCAGCAGCCAATCCTGATGGGAATTGTGGTTTCTGTCATCATGGGAATGGTACTGACTTTGCCAATTAGTTCTGCTGCTCTTGGAATTATTCTGGGGCTGAATGGCGTGGCAGCGGGTGCGGCAACGATCGGATGCTGCTGTCAGATGATTGGATTTGCAGTGACAAGTTTTAAGGATAATGGTGTGGGCGGTCTTTTTGCCCAGGGAATTGGAACCTCCATGCTGCAGATCCCTAATATTATGAAGCGTCCGCTGATCTGGCTGCCTCCTACACTGGCATCTGCTATTTTAGGCCCAATTGCCATTATCGGGCCTTTCCATATGACAAACAATGCGACAGGCTCCGGAATGGGAACATCAGGTCTGGTTGGACAGATCATGACTTACCAGACTATGGTGGCAACAGAATCACCGGTGCTGGTAATTCTGAAAATTGTATTGTTCCACTTCCTGCTTCCGGGACTGTTATCCTATGTGATTTACCGCGGAATGCGAAATATGGGATATATTAAAGACGGACAGATGAAGCTGAATGTGTAAGGAATATAAAATAAATATTGACATCTAATGAATGTTAGAATATACTAACAACATAAAGGAGCTTATAGGTAATCTGAAAGGAGTATCATATGGGAACAGTAGTTGTTGGTGCTATCGTAGTCGTAATAGCAGGTCTGGCAGTGAGAAGTATTGTGAAGGATAAAAAAAGCGGAAAAGGCTGCAATGGTAATTGTGGAAGCTGCGGCGGACACTGCCACTAAGATGTGAATGAGGCACTGGTATTTTACATAGCTGGTAAATAAGAAGATGAGGAAACTGCTGTATTGGAGAAATCTGATATGGCAGTTTTTTTATTGATAAAAAACAGAATGTGACAAACCCGCGAAAGAATTGCGCACACATTTTGGCACAGATTGTAAATGGGTATAAACTGTTATAAAATCAAAAATGTATATATATTGTATTCTGTAATGTCCATATCATGAAGGGAGTGTTGAAAATGAAAAAGTCACTAAAAAAAATAATAATGGTTGTTCTGACATTTGCTATGATGTTTGCAATGACCGTGCCTGCTTACGCAAAAGAGGCATTTAAAATTCTTAAGACAAATGCAACTATTTATTCTTCTAAAACTATGGAAAATCGCAGATGCTACAATCCGGATGAACTTATTGCCTACATTGGAAAAAGAAAAGTAGTTGTGGAATCCAGTAATACAAAAGTTGCAACTGTAAAGATAAAGGATAATGCTATTTGGGCTACGCCCAAAAAGGCTGGTACAACAACCATTACTGTGAAAACCGGACAGGAAACTTACAAATGTACATTTACCGTGTATAAATATGTAAATCCTGTTTCTTCTGCAAAGGTGGGAAAGCTCACAATTAAAGGAACTGCCTTTAAAAAGAATGCAATTTATAATCTGCGTTATTCTAAATATAAAAATAAGAGTATCGCATTTAAATTTAATCTGAAAAAAGGTTGGAAACTCAGAGGAGGAATTGCATATGCAAGAAGCAACTGGGGTGCAACGAAGATGTCGCCAAATGGCAGCAAAATAAAAGTTGCAGGGGGATCTGGATTTCTTGCTGTTGCACATGTTGAAAATATCAAGACGGGGCAGATGGAAAGAATACATATATATTTCAAATAAATTGATAACGTTCAAAGCATGACACTGAACCACGATATAATTTGTGGGAAGATATAATTTGAAAAGCGTTTTCCGAAATCAAAATATGAAAATCGGAAAACGCTTTTTGTTTAACCTGGTATCTTAATAAAAACAACGAAAAACCACAAAAATCAACCGAAAACACCAACCAAAGCAACAAAAACAGTGTTGAATTATGTTGACACCGCATAGCAAATGACGTATAATGAGCATAGAAAACTATGTCATGGAACAACGGACATTTATGTTGCCGACAGAGAGAATATTGTGTTTTGGAGATACAGAATATTATTTCATATGCCGGGACATCCATGAGAAAGGAGAACCATGGAAAAATACAATTCAAGTGAGATTCCGAAATCTTCCAGAATTACCCGCCTGGTAGATCATCTCTATGCCAAGATGCCGGAGATCGAATCTTACAGAGCGAAGCTGATCACAGAGTCCTATAAGGAGACGGAAGACCAGCCGATCATTACCAGAAGAGCGAAAGCTTTTTCCCACATTTTACATAATATCCCCATCATCATCCGTGATGAGGAACTGATCGTAGGAAGCAATTCTATTGCACCAAGAGGATGTCAGACATTCCCGGAATTTTCCTATCAGTGGCTGGAAGATGAGCTGGATACGGTTGCCACCAGAACTGCCGATCCATTCTATATTTCAGAGCAGGCCAAGGCAGATCTTCGTGAGGTACACAAATACTGGAAAGGCAAGACTACCAGTGAGCTCGCCACAGCATATATGGCACCGGAAGCAATCCGTGCCATCGATCACAACATTTTTACACCAGGAAATTATTTCTACAATGGTGTAGGACACGTTACCGTAAAGTATTGGGAAGTTCTTGAAATCGGATACGAAGGCATTATGGCGAAAGCACAGGCTGAGCTGGATAAATGCAATGTGGGGGATGGAGATTACGCAGAGCGTTCCCGTTTTCTGGAAGCAGTTATCATGAGCTGCCAGGCAGTGATTGATTATGCAGACAGATATGCAAAGCTTGCCCTTGAAATGGCAGAGAAATGTACAGACCCACAGCGTAAAGCAGAGCTTCTTGTGATTGCATCCAATTGCAGCAAGGTTCCGGCGAAGGGAGCTACCAATTTCTGGGAGGCGTGTCAGTCCTTCTGGTTTGTGCAGCAGCTTCTCCAGATGGAGTCTAGCGGACATTCCATTTCCCCAGGACGTTTCGACCAGTATATGTATCCTTATTATAAGAAGGATATTGAGAGCGGCGCGATTACCAGAACAGCAGCCCAGGAGCTTCTTGATTGCATCTGGGTAAAATTAAATGACCTGAATAAAGTCCGTGATGCTGCTTCCGCAGAAGGATTCGCAGGCTACAGTCTGTTCCAGAACCTGATCGTAGGAGGTCAGGATAAAGATGGCAATGATGTGACCAATGACCTTTCCTTTATGTGTATTGAGGCATCCATGCATGTACATCTTCCGGCTCCGTCCCTTTCCATCCGTGTATGGAATGGTTCTCCTCATGACCTTCTGATCAAGGCAGCAGAGCTTACCAGAACGGGTATCGGACTTCCGGCTTATTATAACGACGAGGTAATCATCCCGGCACTGCAGAACAGAGGACTTTCCCTTGCAGATGCCCGTGAGTATAATATCATCGGTTGCGTAGAGCCACAGAAAGCAGGTAAGACAGAGGGATGGCATGATGCAGCATTCTTTAATATGTGCCGTCCGCTGGAGCTTGTATTTGCCAATGGTATGGATCAGGGCGAGATGGTCGGAATTCCTACCGGCGATGTAACCCAGATGGCTACATTCGATGAATTCTATGATGCATACAGGAAACAGATGGAGTACTGCATTTCCCTTCTTGTAAATGCAGATAATGCCATCGACGTAGCACATGCAAAGCGTTGCCCGCTTCCATTCCTTTCCAGTATGATCGATGACTGTATCGCCCGTGGAAAGACTGTACAGGAAGGCGGCGCAGTTTATAACTTTACCGGTCCCCAGGGATTTGGTATTGCAAACATGGCAGATTCCCTCTATGCGATTCGCCAGCTGGTTTACCAGGAGAAGAAGTTTACAATGGAGGAGCTGAAAGAAGCTCTTGCATGGAACTATGGTAAAGGCCTGGATGAGCAGTCTGTGAAAGAGATCACAACCGGCATCCTAAGAGAGATGACCGAGAGCGGTGCCAAGGTTGATGCGGATACTGCAGCAGCTGTCCTGAAATCTGTTATGAATGCCCAGATGGCACCTGAGAAGATGGCAAGATATCAGGAAATCCACGATATGATCGCAGAAGTTCCGAAATTCGGAAATGACATTCCGGAGGTTGACTACTTCGCAAGAGACGTAGCTTACACATACACAAGACCGTTACAGAATTTTAAGAACCCAAGAGGCGGACAGTACCAGGCAGGACTTTATCCGGTATCTGCAAACGTACCCCTTGGCGGACAGACTGGTGCTACACCAGATGGAAGATATGCACACACTCCGGTTGCAGATGGTGTTTCCCCATCCGCAGGTAAGGATGTGAACGGACCTACTGCAGCAGCAAGCTCTGTTGCGAAACTGGATCACTTTATCGTATCCAATGGTACTTTGTTCAATCAGAAATTCCATCCGTCAGCACTTTCCGGACGTGAGGGCCTTGAGAAGTTTGTTGCACTGATTCGTTCCTATTTCGATCAGAAGGGAATGCATATGCAGTTTAACGTTGTAAGCAGAGAGACACTGCTCGATGCACAGGCACATCCGGAGAACTATAAGCATCTGGTTGTACGTGTGGCTGGTTACAGTGCACTGTTTACCACACTTTCCAAATCTCTGCAGGATGACATTATCAGAAGAACTGAGCAGGGATTCTAAAACGAAAGTCAGCAGACTCTTATGCAGGAGAGTTATAATTGCCCCATAGCTCACTTCTTAGCGAGATGATAAGTGTGGCTGTGAATGGAAACTTTCTGCGAAAAATATAAATGGAATTGCTGGTGGCTTCGTTAAGAGAAGTCTGCTGACACTTCCGTATAATGGAGATATCTATGGAATATTTAGACACTACAGGGCGTATTTTCGACGTCCAGCGTTATTCCATCCATGACGGTCCTGGAATCCGTACCATTGTGTTTTTGAAAGGCTGTGTGCTCAGATGCCAGTGGTGCTGCAATCCGGAATCCCAGGAATATAAGATCCAGACAATGAAAACTCCAGACGGCGTGAAGACCATGGGACGAGACGTAACGGTCCGCGAGATGATCGAACTGGTAGAGAAGGATCGCCCATACTACTACCGTTCCGGCGGCGGAATGACACTTTCCGGCGGCGAATGTCTCTGTCAGCCGGAATTTGCCCGTGACCTTCTTCGCGCAGCGAAAGAACGTGGAATTAATACAGCTATCGAGAGTATGGCTTGTGTTCCCTGGAAAAATATAGAGATGGTACTGCCTTATCTGGATACTTACCTGATGGATATCAAGCATACCAATCAGGAGAAGCATAAGCAGTTTACAGGCAAGCCCAATGGACTGGCTCTGGAGAACGCCAGAAAGGTAGCTCTTTCTGGCCAGACCAATCTGGTGATTCGTGTACCTGTCGTTCCAACGTTCAATGACAGTGTGGAGGAAATCAAGTCTATTGCTTCCTTTGCATCTACATTGCCAGGTGTGAAGAAGATTCACCTTCTTCCATATCACCGTCTGGGACAGGATAAGTACGACTGGCTTGGAAGAGAATACAAGCTGCCGGAGATCCTTCCTCCAGAACCGGAGCATATGGAACTTTTGAAAAAAGCAGTGCATTCCGTCTGTGATCTGGATTGCCAGATAGGTGGATGAAATACTATTTTATGTGAAAATTTTGAAGAAAGACATTGTGTGGAGAAATCTGTACAGTGTCTTTTTTGCGCGCATTTCTTATTTAATGTGTTGGGAGGGTGAAAAGTTCTTCAGGAGGGACACATTTGGATAACTTTCAACACACTAAAAGAAAGCCTTTTTCATACATGCTCCAGGAAAAGAAATTGGAAAAAGATTTGCTTAAATTATAATTTTTTTGTATGATAGGTGGTATAATAAATACTTGATGAATTTATATCAACTATTTAAAAAAAGCGGAGAAAGAAAACTTTATAAAGACAGTTAGATTGATTGCGGTAAAATCTGGCTGGTGCAAAATACTACAGCATAAGGAGAAAAAGAATGAGAGGACTATACTCATCAAAGACAAAAATCAGACACCAGATTTTTACTGAAATTGCCCGGCTTGCCTATGAGGGCGACATTGAGAAAGAGATGGATGATCTTCCGTACAAAATTCTTCCAGGAGAGATTGCAACATATCGTGACAGTATTTTTCTGGAGAGAGCTATCGTAGGAGAGAGACTGCGTGTGGCAATGGGACTGCCTCTTCGAAACATTTCCGAGCATGCGCCAATTTCCAAGGGCGTAGAAGCCAGCTTGATCGAAGAGAAATATTATGAGCCGCCCCTTATCAATATTATTAAATTCGCCTGCAACTCCTGTCCGGAGAAGCGTGTGATTGTCACAGAGGGCTGCCAGGGCTGTCTGGAACATCCTTGTCAGGAGGTCTGTCCCAAGCAGGCTATCCACATGGAAAACGGGCGGTCTGTGATCGATCAGGAGAAATGCATCAAATGTGGAAAGTGTCTGGAATCCTGTCCATATAATGCCATTATCAAGCAGGAGCGTCCATGTGCCAAGGCCTGTGGAATGAATGCCATCCATTCAGACGAGTATGGCAGAGCAGAGATCGACTATGACAAGTGTGTTTCCTGTGGAATGTGCCTGGTAAGCTGTCCATTCAGTGCCATTGTAGATAAGGGACAGATTTATCAGACCATTATGGCATTAAAAAGTGATACACCAGTTTATGCCATTGTAGCGCCGGCTGTGGCAGGTCAGTTTGAACCGGAATTGAAGAATACCCAGCTTCGGGGAGCTTTTAAGGCGCTTGGATTTACGGATATTAAGGAAGTGGCTGTGGGTGCAGATCTTTGCACCATTGAGGAGGCTAAGGACTTCATGAAGGAAGTGCCGGAGAAAATTCCGTTTATGGGAACCTCCTGTTGCCCGGCATGGTCTGTTATGGCAAAAAAGACGGTTCCACAGCTTGCCAACTGCATTTCCATGGCGCTTACTCCTATGGTACTGACTGCCAGACTTCTGAAGCAGGAAGAGCCAGACTGCAAGATCGTGTTTGTAGGACCATGTGCAGCCAAGAAGCTGGAGGCAAGCCGTAAGTCGGTTCGAAGCTATGTGGACTTCGTTCTCACCTTTGAAGAGGTGAAAGGCATGTTTGATGCCAAGGATGTTGATTTTGCCAGCCTTCCGGAGGAAGAGCCTCTTACCCAGGCCAGTAGTGACGGTCGTGGCTTTGCTGTTAGCGGCGGTGTGGCAGCCGCAGTTGTGAAAGCTGTAAAGCGTATGGATCCGGATCGGGAGGTGAAGGTAGTCAGTGCTAACGGACTTCAGGAGTGTAAAAAGATGCTGATGGCAGCCAAAGCAGGGAAATACAACGGATATCTGCTGGAAGGCATGGCGTGTCCTGGCGGCTGCATAGCAGGTGCCGGAACGGTGCAGACTGTAAAGAAGGCGGGAGTGGCACTGGAGAAGATGAAGAAGGAAGCGTCTTTTGAAGAATGTATGGATACTTCATTTGGCGGGGAACTGGAGAAACTGGAAGAGCTGTAAAATTATTTAGCCGAGCTGCTTGAAAATAAAGAATACATGAGAAGGAGAAAAGCAAAAATGCGTGCATACGAACGTTTATTAAATTATGTGAAAGTATATACCACAAGCGAGGACGAGCAGGAGAACGTGCCGTCCACCAGCCGTCAGTTTGACCTGGGAAACCAGCTGGCAGAGGAACTGAAAAAAATAGGGGTTCAGGACGTGCGCATTGATGACAAGTGCTATGTTTATGGCGTGATCCCGGCTACAGAAGGCTTGGAAGAGAAACCAGCCATTGGCTTTATCGCACATATGGACACAGCACCTGATTTTTCCGGAGAAAACGTAAATCCACAGATCATCCCGGAGTACGACGGCGGTGATGTAAAGTTGGGAGACAGTGAATATGCTCTTACCTTGAAAGATTTCCCACATCTGGCATCTTTAAAAGGAAGAACCCTGATCACCACCGACGGAAGCACTCTTCTTGGTGCAGATGACAAGGCTGGTGTGGCTGAGATCATGACTATGGCAGAGCAGGTGATCACAGAGAACATTCCTCATGGAAAAATCTGTATCGGCTTTACCCCGGATGAAGAAGTGGGCCGCGGCGCAGACTTCTTCGATGTAGAAGACTTTGGAGCAGATTTTGCCTATACTGTAGATGGCGGTGCGGAGAATGAGATCGAGTATGAGAACTTCAATGCCGCAGGTGCGAAAGTAAAGATCAAAGGCTTTTCTGTACACCCGGGCAGCAGTAAGAACACCATGATCAATGCAGCCCTGGTTGCCATGGAGTTCAATAACATGCTTCCGGCAGGAGATACCCCAGCGAACACAGAAGAGTATGAGGGATTTTTCCATCTCTGTGAAATGAGCGGAGATGTGTCTTCGGCAAGCCTTGACTACATTATCCGTGACCACGACAGCGCCATGTTCGCCTGCCGCCAGGAGCTGATGAGACATATCGCCAAGCTTCTCAACGAGAAATACGGCGAAGGTACCGTAACCCTCATCATCAAAGAACAGTACCGCAACATGAAAGAGAAGATCGAGCCTTGCATGCACCTGATCGATAACGCCAAGAAAGCCGTCCAGCAGTCCGGGCTGAATCCTAAGACAGTTGCAATCCGCGGCGGCACAGATGGCGCAAGGCTTTCCTTCATGGGACTGCCCTGTCCGAACCTTGGAACCGGCGGCTATGCCTTCCACGGACCATGCGAACACATTACCGTTGAAGGAATGGATTATGCTGTGGAGAATCTGAAGAATATTGTGAAGCTGTACGCCTGCTGATTCGGGTAGGAAAAAAGTATTGGTGAGATATATAATTTTTTAAACATGCTTTAGAAAAAAGCATCTGTCGAATCGTAACCGACAGGTGCTTTCTTCTTCTCAAAATTTAAACAAAATTTTACATGGCTAAGACAACAACATGCTTTTTTCCCCTTATAATTATCCTGAGAAAAAAGCTAAAAAGGATAAAAAGGAGAACTGATCTACTTGAAGTACCAGGAAATTGTAAATAATAAGGAAATTAATGCATATCTGAAAAAGGGAGACGCCAATCTGGGGACAATGGGATTTACAGAAGTAACCTACATAAAATCATACAAAACAGAGCTCCTATATTTATGCAATATGTAAAAGCCCCAAAATAATGATAAAAATTTCAAAAAACAGTTGTTAAAAGATTGTCATTGTGGTATCTTAATGAGAGCGGAGAAAACCAATATTTTATGCGGAGACGAAGAGGGAAAAGTCCTTTTGTTGAGAATTGTTTGTCAAGAAACACATAGTGACATGACTTGAACCAGGAAAACAGGAAGAAAATTCTCTGTGTTTCTGGTTTAGGCCATGTCACAAGGCAGAAAATAAAGTTTTTACCCGCTTTTTTTCTAACTGTGATTGTTAAAAAATAAACAAGAAACAAAGGACATCACACAGGGAAAACCAACCAATCCCACGAAAAAGTGACAAAATAGAGGGAAAAGTTGACAAAATCCCACAACCCCCATGAAAGGAGTTTTTTATGAGCAGCAAAATTACCATTATCGGAGCTGGAAGCGTTGGCTCCACTATCGCTTACACACTGGCACACGATGAGATCGCTTCCGAGATTGTTCTGATCGACATCAACAAGGAGAAGGTTGAAGGAGAGGTTATGGACATTGAGCAGGGAACCTGCTTTAGAAGCCCTGTATCTCTGGTGGCCGGAGATTACGCAGATGCCAAAGATTCAGACATCGTGATCATTACTTCCGGAATCGCCCGTAAACCAGGACAGACACGAATTGAGCTTACTCAGACAAACGTAAACATTCTGAAGAGCATCACTCCTCAGATCGTAAAAGAAGCTCCAGACGCAAAGTATATTATCGTAAGCAACCCGGTAGATATTATGACCTATGTATTTACCAAGATTTCCGGTCTTCCGGAGAATCAGATCATGGGATCCGGAACTATTCTTGATACAGCAAGACTTCGCTATGGACTTTCCGAGCACTTCAAAGTAGCCCAGGGAAATATCCACGCTTATGTTTTTGGCGAGCACGGAGACACCTCCTTCATTCCATGGACAGGCGCTTACATTTCCGGTCTCAGCACAGATGAGTATTATGAAGAAATGAAAGCTCACGGCAAGGATGTGAAACCTCTGGATAAAGAAGCCATGCTGGAATATGTACAGAAATCCGGCGGAAAAGTTATTGCAAAGAAAGGTGCAACCTTCTACGCAGTATCTGCTACCGTTTGCCAGCTGGTAGGTCTGATCCTGGCAGCTTCCGATTCCCTTGCAACTGTATCCTCCATGCTTCACGGTGAGTATGGGATTGAAGATGTGTGCCTGAGTACCCTTACTCTTGTAGGACCAAATGGAACACAGGGAAAAGTTCAGATGCGTATGAATAAAGAGGAAATTGCATTGCTGAAGAAGAGTGCCGATGCCCTGAAGGAAGTAATCGCACAGATTGAGCTTTAAAAGTTATTGTTCCCAGATATTATTCCGCGAAGCAGACAGATGTGAACGGAAGAAACAGTAATTTTTCAACTTAGCTTTGTAGAGTGCATTTTGTAAAGAAAAAAATAATTTCAAGTGCAGAAACGAAGCATTACATTCAACATACCAGCAAAGACATCCCGGCTTCTATCGTGGAAAGCGGTAAGTCGGGTTCCACTTTGCGAAAGCAACCCAAATAGCTGCTGTTCACATATGTGAATTTAGAAAAGCATATTTTGTGAACAGTAACAAGAAAGGAACAAGAAGCATGAAGTACAGTTATTATCCAGGATGTACCCTGAAGAATAAGGCAAAAGATCTGGATGCCTATGCCAGA
>JABLTO010039673.1_pt1 | contig 13644 bp, 8 predicted proteins | sample 7160091 | NCBI WGS metagenome assembly JABLTO01 (sample SAMN14651225, study PRJNA627086) | human gut metagenome | isolation source: feces | host: Homo sapiens
ATAACGCATCGGGACGCACGATCACACTCGTTCAGGATAAGAGCGGCGCGCACGGCGACGAAGCGTTTACGGTTGAGGTTGCCGAAAACGGAAATGTGACGATCACCGGCGGGCAGTACCGCGGCTGCATCTACGGAGTTTACGACTTCCTCGAGCAGTGCATAGGATACCGTTTCCTCTATGATTACGATGCCCTGATCGCGTCGGGTGCCGGAAGCAGGAGATTCGTATACCACGACAGTTTTGCCGACGGAATAATCGACTATCTTTACGAGGCGGAGACACGCGATGTCCCTGCTCAAAGCTACACCTCGGCACCGGATATACAAAGCCGTGCGGCGTATGTCGCGCCTTCGAATACCGTTCCCGCAGAAGATCATGTTCTGAAAATGAAGATGAACCGCGATCAGGTTCGGGGATACGCAAAATATAACGGTTACGGCGTGAGTCAGTACAGTGTGCACGGCCTCTCACAGGTCATTACAAAGTTTGTAGATTACGACGGTGGTGCTATACATTCGAGACAGTGCTGCTTCTCGAACGAGGAGAATATTGCAATAGCAATAGATTATTATACTACCCAGCTTAAGCAGTTCCTCGCCGCCGGATATCTGGTGGGGCGTGATATTAAGGATCTCGATGCATCGCAGGTGGATTCGGGCAACTTCTGTCAGTGTGAGGAATGCCGTAAGCTTGTGGCATATGACAGAACGAACGCGGCGCCCATCATACTTATGACGAATTCGATTGCGGACGCGATCGCGGAGATCGATCCGAACGTGTATGTTCAGATGCTTGCATATTACGGAACCACACAGCCTCCGAAGAAGACAAAGATGAGCCCTAACGTTTCCGTATGGTACTGCTTTTATAACGATCTTAACAAATATATATGTTATAACCATCCACTGAACGGCGATGAATGCGAGAAAAAGCAGCAGATATCAAATATAGCCTACGCAGAAGAATTCAGAACATGGAGCAGGATGACCGACCGCCTCGGCGTATGGTATTACCCCGGAACATGGTACGCAAACCCGATACAAAGCTGCACCGTGTTCAATATGCTTGACGATTTCCGCCTCATGAAGGAGTGCGGCACATACGGACTTATCGTCGATCCGTGCATGCAGTCTCCGTCCGACGGAATACTGAACTATTTTTCGCGCCGTCTGTCGTGGAGCTGCGATATGACGGATGAAGAATTTCTTGACATGATAAAGGAATATTTCCTTATCCTCTACGGTCCGGGATACGAAGATATTTTCGAGTATTACCGAGTGTGGGAGCAGGCGGGAGGCAATAAGTGCTGGAGCGTTATGGCATGGTCAAGCCCCGCCGACCGACTTGATTACGCTTTCTTTGCGGATAATTTCGAGTATGCGAAGAACCTGTTTGCGGATGCGGCGCGTATCGCCGAAAGCGATGTGCAGGAATACAGAGTAAAACGCCTTTCAACGCAGATGTATTATCTCGGGCTTATCTCGACATATGACTCGATGTACACGAACGGTACGGACGCCGAGAAAAACGCATACCTCGAAACATGGACCTACTTCACCGAGCTTCTTAAAAAATACCCGATCACGTTTGATGCAAACCACGGCACACAAATTATAGCTGACAGATTGATGTCGGATTCCGATGAGCTTCTCAAGGATTTCGACATAACGAAAACCAATCCTGCGGCTCTCACCACATCGGCGACGGAGCGTTTCCCGAACTGGTGGAAAAATATCGGCGCATGAAGTTTATCCGGATCACGGGATGATCGCCGGTCTTCGCATACGGTAACGTTTATTTCGTCAATGAGGAGGCACCATGAAACGACTGATTTCGGCTGCACTTGCGGCACTTACGCTTGCACTGTCTCTGACAGGCTGCACGGGAATGGTCGAGAATCCCTCACCCGTCCGCGCTCTTTCGTCGTCAGCGGAAAAATCTGCGGAGTGGCTCACCGAGCGCCTCGGCGCTGACGTACCGGAAAACGATATTCTTCTCGGGATTGCAGATGATGCCGACGCCTTCGGCGCGGATATGTCCGGACTTCGCAGCGAGGGATACGTTATACGGAGCATCGGGAACGATACCGTTATCCTCGGCAAGACTGCGGACGGACTCGACCGGGGAGTGCGTTATTACGCAAACTACTGCAAAGGCGAGAGCGGTCTCGACGTGACTTACGGCGAAGGCCCGAAGGTCGGCAAACTTACGATCGCGGGACACGATATCTCGGAATATTCGATCCGCATCGAAGCCGATGCGGACGAGCTTCACCCGCTCGCTGCAAATCAGCTCCGCAAGTATATCGGCGACGCCTGCGGCATTTACCCCGAAATCGACAATAACGCATCGGGACGCACGATCACACTCGTTCAGGATAAGAGCGGCGCGCACGGCGACGAAGCGTTTACGGTTGAGGTTGCCGAAAACGGAAACGTAACGATCACCGGCGGGCAGTACCGCGGCTGCATCTACGGTGTTTACGACTTCCTCGAGAAATTTATAGGATACCGTTTCCTTTACGATTTCGACTGCCTTACCCCCGCAGCATACGGACCGATTTGGTTCGGAATGGGCGGTGATCCCGTCATCGGGAGCGGTACGCTCGCCGACGGCGTGATGGATTATCTCTACGAGGCGGACGCGATCGACGTTCCCGAAGGAACGGATTATTATTCCGAGCCCGATTTTTCAAACCGTTCGGTATGGATTCCCGTGACAAGCGGCATCCCCGCGGAGGATCATGCTCTGAAGATGAAATTCAACCGCGACGGAGTGATCGGGAACGCAAAGTATAACGGCTACGGCGTAAGCCCTACCGCCTGTCACGGACTTGCGGAGGTCGCCGAAAGCTTTGTCGATTACAACGGACAGGGAGTGCACACAAAGCAGCCGTGCTTCTCCAATGAGGAGAATATCGAAATTGCCTGCGAGTATTACACCGACAAGTTAAGAAACATGCTTGCTTCGGGGCTTCGGGTCGGGCGCGAGATTGTGGCGATTGACGTGTGTCAGGTCGATTCGGACATTTTCTGTAAATGTAAGGACTGCATGGCGCTTATCGCATACGACAGGACAAACGCCGCTCCTGTCGTGCGCTTCACAAACGCCGTTGCAGATGCGATCGCGGAGATCGATCCCGCCGTATACGTTGTTATGGGGGCATACCTGGGAACCACCAAGCCCCCGCAGAAAACAAAGCTCAGCCCTAACGTGTCCGTCTGGTACTGCTTCTATAACGATCTTAACAAGCACGTTTGCTACAATCATCCGCTGAGCGGGGAGGAATGCTCGGCAGGGGATGTTTCAAACGCGATCTACGCCGAGGAAATGAAAACGTGGAGTACAATGACCGATATGTTCGGTGTTTGGTTTTATCCGGGCACTTGGTTTGCAAGTCCGTTTTCAAGCTGCATGCTCTTCAACATTCTTGACGATTTCAGATTCGCGAAGAAATACGGCGTTGACGGGATTTTTGTCGATCCGATGTTCATAAATCCTACGGACGGTATACTCGACTATCTTTACCGCGTGCTCCAGTGGAATTGCGATGTGACCGACGAAGAGTATATCGCAATGATAAAAGAGTATTTCGAGATCATGTACGGTCCGGGATATGAGAATATATGCGAATATGCCGTACTGTGGGATAGGTCGGGCGGAGATAAATGCTGGAGCTCCATGGCGTGGTCAAATCCCGCCGAACGGATTGACCTCGGATTTTACGCGAAGATGTACGATTATATGATAACGCTGTTTGACGATGCGGCGCACCTTGCCGCAAACGAAAAGCAGGAATTCCGCGTCCGCCGACTTTCCATGCAGATGAAGTATATCGGGCTTATTGCTTCGTATGACGGAATGTATAAAGGCGGTGTAGGTGATGAGAAAAACGAGTATCTTGCACGGTGGAATGCTTTCGTTGGCGACTGCGCCGACTATCCGCTTTATTTCGAAACGGACGGAGACAAAAAGATGTCCTCGGACGAAGGCTTCTTCGACGGATTTGATATAACGAAAGATAATCCCGCCGCACTGATGTCGGGAACAACAAAGTATTTCGGGAATTGGTGGGAATGACATAACAGCGTGTAAGGACGGCGGCATCGCCGTCCTTACGGCTTTGAAGGATTACTTTTCACGATTACTTTAATACAGCGTGAATTTTATCGGAAAAATCTTCAAAAGCTATTGACACCGCCCCTTTTTTAGTCCATAATGTCTTTTGTAAATACGATGACGCCGTCACCGTCCGCGTTGTCACTGTCACGACGCGGACGGCGTATTTTGTTTATTTGCAAAGTGAATCCAAAAGGTGCTTGTTTATGAAAATTCCCATATCAAATAAGGAAATCCCGCCCTCGCTCTTTGAAAAAGCTTCCGCTGCAGCGGGAAATGAAGAGATTCTTTTCGCGATCTGCGGCGATCTTGATTCCGGTTCGCGCTACTCCGAGTCGCTGCTGCTTGCAACAAAAAGCAAAGTTATTTCGCTTGACGGAGAAAACGCTGAAGTGTTCTCGGCTTCGTTTGAAGAGATCGAGGACGCAGCTGTAAAGCGTATGTACGGAAATGCGGTTCTCTCCGTTAAAATCGGAGGAAAACGCAAAAACATTTTCCGCTGTACATATGCCTGCGCGTCCCACGCCGAAGCCGCCGCCGTGTTTATCTGTGCGGCATCGTCGGGAAAGGATTTTTCGGATGAGCTCGGCGCACTTGAGGACTCATTTGAAAAGGAAAAGCGGATATGCCCGAACTGCGGAAGGACGCTGTCAAGTCCGGGGGCGGTATGCTACGGCTGCGCCGGACGGGGCAAGATGGTTCGGAAATTCTGGAAATATATCCGCCCGCAGCTTCCCGCGCTTGTGGTCGCTCTTGTGCTTTCACTGGTAACCACATCGATCACACTTCTTCCGCCGTACATAACAAAAATGCTTGTTGACGACATAATTCCGTCCGGTGAGGTCAATTCTCTTTTTTTGGTTGTAGGCTTTCTGTTCATCTCGTATCTTGTGCTGTTCATCCTTTCGTCGATTCGTAACTATATGCTGAGAGTGTCCGGAAACAGCATAGTGGCATCCCTGAAAACGGATATCTACGAACACGCGCAGTATCTTTCGATGAAGTTTTACGACAAAACATCGACAGGCGCCGTAATCAACCGCATAAACGGCGATACAGCTACCATTCAGGCGTTTATCATGCGGATTTCACAGGAAGTAATAGTGCAGTTTTTTACGTTGATCGGAATCATTGCGATAATGATGATCATGAATTGGAAGCTCACGCTTCTTGCGCTGATTCCGGTTCCGATAATCGTATTCTGCTCGCTCAGATTCTCAAAGTACATCGCACCTTTTTACAGACGTATATGGCGGCGCGGAGCCGCGGTATCGTCTCTTCTTACTGATACGATTCCGTGTGTTCGCGTGGTGAAATCCTTCTCGGGCGAAAAACGTGCTTCAACTAAATTCCGCAAATACATGGACGAATGGTTCAAAACGGATAAGCGCTTCGCACCGGTGCTGTCCGCTTATCCCGCAGGAATAAACCTCGCCGTAAATACGGGATGTATCCTTATCTGGCTGATAGGCGGTCAGAATGTCATTCACAATCCCACGTCGCTTTCGCTCGGTACGCTTGTTTCGTTCCTCACCTACACCGGACTTTTCTACGGTCCTGTAAACTTCTTTGCAACTCTCAACGATACATATCAGGGCGCCGTTGCGTCTGCCGAGAGGATTATGGATATTCTCGACGCCGAACCGGAGGCGGATTTCGGCAAGGGCAAGCGCCCGTCGAAAATAGACGGAAAGATCGAGTTCTCACATGTCAATTTCGCCTTTGACAAATCAAAAAAGGTCTTACGCGATGTAAACCTCACCATTGAAAAGGGTGATATTGTAGGAATCGTCGGAACGACAGGATCGGGCAAATCGACTCTGATCAATTTACTGCTTCGCTTTTACGATAGCTATGAGGGAAAAATTCTTATAGACGGAACTGACCTGCGCGATATCGATCTTTCCTATTGGCGCAGCTGCGTCGGTTATGTCCAGCAGGAGCCGATGATGTTTCACGATACGATATTCAATAATATTGCGTACGGATCGCAGAACGCAAGGGTGGAAGAGGTTATCGCCGCCGCCGATATAGCAAATGCGCATGAGTTTATCGCGCGGTGCCCCGACGGATACGACAGCGTTCTCGGAGAGCGCGGCGTCGGACTTTCGGGAGGTGAGCGTCAGAGAATATCGATCGCACGCGCCGTGCTCAAGAATCCGGGAATACTTATCTTTGACGAAGCCACAGCGGCGGTCGATTCAGAGACGGAGCATCTTATTCAGGAAGCGATCGACAGGCTTATCGCGGGTCGAACGACGCTTATGATCGCACACCGTCTGTCAACCCTTGCGCGCGCAAACAAGATTGTAGTTGTGGATCAGGGCGAGATAATTGAGTGCGGTCCTCCCGCCGAACTTCTTGCAAAGAAGGGGAAGTATTACAGGCTCGTGCAAATACAGTCTGCCGGACAGGGACAGATCGACGGCAGCGGAGCGGAGGATTCTCTGCTTCATTAAAAACATTTGCCTTCCGGCGCGAAATATGGTATAATATCTTCGAGGCTGTTTATCGGGACGATAAACAGCACGGGGCTTATGCCCCTTTCCGCGCTTCGCGCGGACTCGACATTGACGGCTTCGCAAAAATGCCCTTGCAAGCAAGCATTTTTGCTTGATGGTATAATTGGACACGGTATAGCATTAATCTGTACTTGTACATTCAATTACCGTGTCTGCGAAAATGACGCAATGCGTCAAACTCCGACGTGAAACCGTTTTTTGTTTTTTTAATAAAACTTTGCTGCATACGCCGACCGCCGCTGTGCGCGGCACCGGAACAGCTTTACCTGCACTGCGGTGCTTAACGGAGAATCAATATGTCAAGAAAATATGTGGACGGAGACAGCGTTCGCTTTACTCCGTCGTCATTCTGTCAGGTTGACGCCGAGCTTTTCGGCGGTGAGCGGATCAATGCGCTTGAACCGAGACGGCTCTTTCCGCTTTCCGGACCCGACAGATACATAAGCCTCCTCAATGAAGAGGGTAAGGAACAGATGATTGTGCGCTCTCTCGACTCGCTTGACAAAAAAAGTGCCGAAGCGATCAGAGCGTGCCTTACCGATTACTACCGTATACCGGAAATATGCGCCTTTAACGGATTTACCGACAAATTCGGTCTGCTCACGTTTTCCGTCGAGACGAATTTCGGAAATGTATCGGTAACGGTTAAAAACAGGCACAGCGACATAAAGCTTTTTTACGGCAAACGTGTTCTTATCAAGGACGCGAGCGATAACCGGTATGAGATACCGGATATCGAAGCGCTTGACAGAAGAAGCCGTCATATAATATTGAGTTACTTATAATTTTCTGCTTTCGGGGGAATATGTTATGAAACTGATACTTGCAATAGTGAATAATGAAGACAGTGCGATTGCCGCAAGTGCGCTCACAAAGGAAGGTTTTTTGGTAACGAAGCTTTCTACCACGGGAGGATTTCTCATGGTCGGTAATACTACCTTCCTGATCGGTACGGAGGAGGAAAGCGAGGACCGCGTTATCAGTATTCTTTCTGAATGCTGCGCAACGCGCGATCAGACGACTCCCGCACTCGGCAGAAGCGTCCATGACGGCAGTCTGCCCGAAAAGGTTACGGTCGGCGGTGCCACCGTGTTCGTTTTGGGCGTAGACCGTTTTGAAAAGCTCTGATATGGCAAAGATAATTAAGATATCCCCCGGGGATATACTTGAACTCAAAAAGCCGCATCCGTGCGGCGGCAAAAGCTTCGACACAGTGCGTGTCGGCTCTGACGTGCGAATCATATGCCGAAAGTGCGGAAGAGATATGACGGTTCCGCGGATAAAGCTTGAACGTTCGATAAAAAAAATCACAACTCCGGACGGTGCCGTTTCCGGCGCATCAAACGGGGAAGAGCATTGAAATGGTGAATAAATATGAATTTAGAAAACAATAATGTTGAAGATATTTTGCCCATCGGTGAAACCGCGGCTGAATGTGCCGCGGAACGCACCGTTCCCGAGGCACTTTCAGCCGCTGAAGAAGGCAAAAAGCTCCCGGAGATAGATCTCGAAGGACACGGCATAAAGAATTTCTGGCGTAAAACGCTCAGAGAACGTAAGTACCTTCTTATATGCTTTTTCCTTCCCGCCGCGATCATGTGGCTGATCTATATAACGATGGAAGTGTATCCGTTTGGTGAGAACAGCGTGCTTGTGTTGGATTTGAACGGACAGTACGTCTACTTCTTCCAGGCGCTCCGCGACATAATCACGGAAGGCGGAAGTCTGCTTTATTCCTTCCGGCGTTCTCTCGGCGGAGAGTTTTTAGGCATAATAGGGTACTATATCGCAAGCCCGTTTTCGGCGATTGTCGCACTATTTCCCGAAACTCATATCACCGAAGCGCTGCTTGTTATATTTCTTTTGAAGACGGGACTTTGCGGACTTACCTTCGGTTCGTATATTGAAGCCACAAGAAAGCGCAACCGTCCGATGACGGTCGTTTTCTCCACGCTTTATGCGCTCTGCGCATATGCTGTCGTTATGCAGCATAATACGATGTGGATCGATAACCTCATATACCTTCCGCTCATCCTTCTCGGCGTTGAAAACATCATAAAGAACGGCAAATACAAGATGTTTATCATTACGCTTTCGCTTGCGATAATGTCGAACTTCTATATTGGATATATGACCTGTATTTTCGTCGCGCTTTATTTTTTCTACTATTATTATTCTCTTTCCCCCGATGAGAGAAATCCCCTCGGCGTGAAATTCCATCTTGCAAAGACCATCGGGAAAATGGCGGTGTTTTCAGCCGTTGCCATAATTATTTCTGCTGTCTATATATGGAGTTCGTATCAGGCTTTGACCTTCGGCAAGTCCGATTTCACACATCCTTCTTATGCCCTCAGTCAGAAATTCGATTTTCTCGATCTTGTCTCAAAGATGTATTTCGGATCGTACGATACCGTGCGTCCCGAGGGCTGGCCTTTTGTTTACTGCGGAATGCTCACCTTTATCCTTCTTCCGCTGTATTTCTTCGTGAAGAAGATCAGCCTCCGCGAGAAGATCGCAACTGCGATACTTGTTCTCTTCATGGTGTTCAGCTTCAATGCATCGACGCTTGACCTCGTATGGCACGGCATGCAGCGCCCCAATTGGCTGAACTACCGCTATTCCTTTATGCTTTGCTTTCTCTTCCTTATCATGGCTTACAAAGCATATGAGAATATACGGGATATAGGCTACCGCCCGATCATTATAAGCGCGGGCGTTATAACGCTTGTACTGTTTGTTCTGCAGAAGCTTGAATACGAAAACATTCCCGACCTGACAAGCGTTTGGCCGTCGATCGGATTTATTGTCGCATACCTCCTCCTTCTCCGCGGCGCTACATGGAGCGTTAAAAATATAAGAAATACGACGGCGCTCGTCCTTGTGATGATTGTCTCGTTTGAGGCGTATACAGCGGGACTTGCAAATCTTGTCGATCTCGATGACGACGTTGTTTATTCAAAGCGCACCGGATTCCGAGATTTCATCGATAAGTATTCGCCCGTGGTGGATAAGCTTAAAGAGGACGATCCCGGCTTCTACCGCATGGAAAAGACGTCGCACAGAAAAACAAACGATAATATGGCACTCGGTATATACGGCGTGTCCAATTCCACATCGACCCTGAATGCCTCCACGATAAAGCTTCTCGGAGATTACGGAATTTCGTCGAAATCTCATTGGTCGAAATATCTCGGCGCAACTCCCGTGTTCGATTCGATCTTCGGAATAAAGTATATCATGACCGAGAATGTTTCTCTTATGAGCTCTCTTTATGAAAAGAAGTCTCAGGTCGGCAGCGTGTTCATCTACGAAAATCCCTACGCAATGTCGATTGCCGCGGGAGTCAATGAGGCGCTTGCTTCCTTTGACGAGACACAGTATAAATCTCCGTTCGAGCGTATGAACGATACGGTTGCCGCAATGCTCGGCGAGGAGGACGGAGTCAAGATATTCAAGCCGCTCAAGCAGTCCTCGATTATCAACACGATGAACTGCACTCAGAACTACACATCCGGCCATATAAAATACACCAAGAGCTCGGACAGCGATATTTCCTCCGTAACACTTTCGTTTGAGGCGGAAAACAGCAAAAACGTGCTTATGTATATCCCGAGTGACTATACGCGCGAATGCAAACTCTATGTAAACGGCGCGGCGAAGGACACATATTTCGCAAACGAAACCTGCCGCATAGTCGACATCGGAATTTTTGAGCCCGGCGAAAACGTGGAGATTCGCCTTGAGCTTCAGAAGGACAATCTCTATCTGAAGGATAACTGCGATTATTTCTACTATTTCGATGAGGACGTTTTCACCGAAGCGATGCCTAAGCTTAAGACAAGTGAGTTCAACGTGAATTACCATACCGAGGACACACTCTGCGGCACGATCCATGTTCTCCCCGGTCAGGAGCTTATCTATACCTCGATCCCTTACGATGAGGGATGGAAGGTGAGCGCCAACGGAAACGCTGTCGAAACCTTTGAGGTGATGAACGGTCTTACCGCATTCCGCCTGAGCGCGGGAAGCTATAACCTCGAGATGAAATACCGTCCCGACTGCGCGGTTTACGGGATCATGATCTCCTGCGCGGGAGTTGTGATATTTGCGCTCATGTGGATCGGCGAATACCTTCTCCGCCGTCGCCGCGTCCGCGTCGGAGCAGCACTTACGGAATCTCGAACGGACGGAGAAATCTCCGACACTGCGCTGTCGGAGGACATCACGGAGACTTCGGAGAACATTTCGGATGCGCAGTCTCTCACCGACGGCGACGCTTCGGGTGCGGATGAAACTGCCGGAGCTTCGGATGCCGAATGCGATTCCGACAGGGAAGAGCATAACGGAAGCAGTGAAGGAGAATGCGAATGATAGCCTGCCTGACGGGAAGACTGATCTTTTCGGATCCGGTCGAACTCAACTGCGTTATAGACTGCTGCGGAGTCGGGTATTCGGTTGCGCTTTCCGCATCGGCGTTTTCGCGCCTTCCTCAGCCTGATGAAAACGGCGGAGCGGAAGTGAGGCTTTTTACCCATATGCAGGTGAGGGAAGATGCCGTAGAGCTTTACGGTTTTCCGGATCGCGATGAACTGCGCTGCTTCAAGATGCTTATCACGGTATCCGGGGTCGGACCGAAGGCGGCAATGGCAATTCTCTCGCTCTATTCTCCGACCGAGCTTTCCGGTATTATCGCGGCTGAGGACACGAAGTCGATATCAAAGGCTCAAGGCGTCGGCGCAAAAACTGCGGGACGTGTTGTGCTTGAGTTGAAAGATAAGATGCAGAAAGCGTTCCCGACACTGTCCGGCGCATCGCAGACCAAACGCTCTGCGGGCAAGGGAAGTGTGCCTTCAGCCGCATTTACTTCCGCAGTTTCGGATGCCCGTGACGCACTGCTCGTTCTCGGATATTCGCAGGCGGATGTCAATGAGGCACTTAACTTCTGCGATACATCCGCGGGAACCGATGAGATCATCAAAGCCGCGCTTGCATATCTGACTTCCAACTGACCGCTGACTGAGAAAGAAGGTCACATATGGACGATTTCGATTTTGAAAACAGAATAGTATCCACGGATGCGACTTCCGAGGATAACGAAAACGAGGTGAGCCTTCGCCCGTTCGATATGGACGAGTATATCGGGCAGGAGAAGGCAAAGGAGATCCTCAAAATATATATTGACGCGGTGAAGCTTCGAGGGGATTATCTTGATCATGTGCTGCTTTACGGACCTCCGGGTCTCGGAAAAACAACGCTGTCCGGCATAATCGCCGCCGAACTCGGCGTGAATTTCCGCGTGACCTCGGGACCTGCAATTGAAAAGCAGGGCGACCTTGCTGCGCTTCTTACCAACCTCGGCGAGGGGGACGTCCTTTTTATCGACGAGATACACCGCCTTTCGCGTTCGATAGAGGAAATACTGTATCCCGCGATGGAGGACTTTTCGCTTGATATAATCATCGGAAAGGGTCCCGCCGCGCGCTCGATCCGCGTTCCGCTTGCGCACTTCACGCTTATAGGCGCCACAACACGCGCGGGACAGCTTACAACACCGCTGCGCGATCGCTTCGGTGTAATCCTGAAGCTTGAGCTTTACTCACCCGAGGAGCTGTCCGCAATCGTGCGGCGCAGCGCGGGTATACTCAAGATTCCGATCACCGAGGACGGCGCGCTCGAAATAGCTTCGAGAAGCCGCGGTACTCCGCGTATTGCAAACAGACTCCTGAAGCGCGTGCGCGATTACGCACAGGTTCGCGGTGACGGCACGATCACTCTCGAGTCGGCAAGAGGCGCGCTTCAGATGCTTGAGATAGATGAGCTCGGGCTCGACAATACCGACCGCAGAATGCTTAAAACCATTATCGATTTTTACGACGGCGGTCCGGTCGGACTTGATACGCTTGCCGCCACGGTCGGCGAGGAAGCGGTTACGATTGAGGACGTTTATGAGCCGTACCTCATGCAGATCGGATTTCTCAGCCGCACTCCGCGCGGCAGATGCGTGACCCGCCTTGCGTATGAGCATCTCGGGATTCCGTATAACGGGGTAAAGCCGTATACAAATGCGGACGCTCAGCTCGGCTTTGATGTCGAATAGATTGATTGTAAAACGGTCGCCGTAATGCCCTTCGCGAGCAGAGCGGCGGCCGCCATTTTCGGTGCGTTTTTTTCCGAAGACTGTCAAAAAGACTGTCAAAAGATCGGCGGACTCTCCGAATCGGCTCCGAAATGGACATGAAAATGCGCAAATTGCAAAGCATAACTACCCCCGGTTCATTTGCACAACCGAAGGCGTTTTGCGTGATTTTTACACTCGATTTTACCGTTTCGGACGTCCTGCGGAGGACAAATCGGCGTATTTTCACCCGAATGACAAAATTCTTCGTTTTATTTTGCAAAAAGGGATTGACTGCACAGCGGTTTTGTGGTATAATAATCAAGCTTGAAATCGGAATAACGATTCAATATCTGGGTGTGGCGCAGTTGGTAGCGCGCTACCTTGGGGTGGTAGAGGCCGCTGGTTCAAGTCCAGTCACTCAGACCAAGAAAAAGCACGCGTAAGCGTGCTTTTTTGGGATAAAGACCTTTTTCCTGTTTGCTTGATTGTTGTTTGAAGCCGGATTCTTTCGACCGACATGAGCACGCTTTGCAGATTATGAAGAATATACTTTCCGCCGCGCGCAATTACTCACGGCGGAAAGTATACATCTTATACGTCGCGTTCGAAATATAGGAATTCGGTCTAAAAAATCCGATACCTTTCACAAATCAATAAACCGGGGTGTAGCGCAGTTGATAGCGCGCCGCATTTGGGAGCATAGACGGTGTTCGCACCGCACGAAAGCGAAAACCGCCGAAAGCCCTTCAACCGTGCGTATTTCGGGCGGTTCGGAAAACAAAAAATAGCGGTCAAAAATGTGTTTGACCACAGATTTGACCACTTACACGACCACAATTAAATAAACTATCGGGGTGTAGCGCAGTTGATAGCGCGCCGCAT
>JABLTO010122747.1_pt1 | contig 13642 bp, 10 predicted proteins | sample 7160091 | NCBI WGS metagenome assembly JABLTO01 (sample SAMN14651225, study PRJNA627086) | human gut metagenome | isolation source: feces | host: Homo sapiens
AGCAATAGTATTTAGAAATGTTGCAAATATGCCAGCAAGAGTAAAATGTGCATTGCTTGCTTGGCACACTATTGAAGATATGCTAAACGAGAATAATAATCAAGGCAAAAATTCAGTTAATTGCTGTCATTAAAAAAATATAGAATGTGAAAGGAACAATAAATGCAAAATAAAAAAGTTTTATTAGGAATGAGTGGAGGAGTTGATAGTTCTGTATCAGCACTTTTATTAAAAAAAGAAGGATATGATGTTATAGGAACAACTTTAGAATTATTTGCTGGAAGTAGTTGTTGTAACATAGAAACATATATAGATGCCAAAAATGTGTGTAATTCTATTGGAATACCACATTTTACATATAATTGTAAAGAACAGTTTAAAAATCATGTAATAAATGATTTTATAAACTGTTATTCGAATTGCAAAACACCAAATCCATGTATAGAATGTAATAAATATATGAAATTTGGCTATATGTGGGATAAAGCCAAAGAATTAGGATGTAATTATATAGCAACAGGTCATTATGCAAAAACAGAATATAGTGAAAAATATAATAGATGGGTGCTAAAGAAGTCAAAAGCAGGTAGAAAAGATCAAAGTTATGTTTTATGGAATATTCCAAAAGAGTTAATAGAGCATGTATTATTTCCTTTAGCAGATTTTGAAGAAAAAGAACAAATACGAGAAATAGCAAGAGAAAATAATTTAAAAGTAGCAAATAAGCCAGATAGCGAAGATATATGTTTCGTACCAGATGGAAATTATAAAAAATTCTTGGAAAACAATTCTGATATTAAACCTAAAAAAGGAAATATTGTAACTACAAAAGGTGAAATTTTAGGAAAACATAATGGACTATACAATTATACAATAGGACAAAGAAAAGGACTTGGAATATCTTACAAAGAGCCATTATTTGTTGTTGGATTTAATAAAGAAAAAAACGAAGTAATAGTCGGAGTAAAAGATGAAATATACAAAAAGGAAATGTATGTAACAGATATAAACTTATTACTATTCGATGAAATAAAAGAAAAAATGAAAGTAAATGTAAAAACAAGATATTCTAGTAAGGAAGAAACAGCAACAATACAAATGATAGATAATAATACTATGAAAGTAGAATTTGAAAATTTAGTTGCAAGAATAACCCCAGGGCAATCTGCAGTGTTTTATTTAGAAGATATTGTTGTAGGTGGAGGAAAAATTGTTTGACAATTTAGAACAATTATGATATATTAAGAAATGCTGAAAATAAAAAGATAAATGGAAACGAACATTATTTAATAAAATAATGACTAACGAACAACACATTTTTATAAGTGTTGTTCTTTTATGTGAGTAATGTTTGAATCTATTAAAAAAATTAAGAAGGAGGAAGAAAATGGAAAAAGAAGAAGCAAATATTTTAGGAACAGAAAAAATTGGAAAATTAATTAGAAAATTCTCAATTCCTTGTATTATTTCACTACTTGTAAATTCACTTTACAATATAGTAGACCAAATTTTTATTGGTTGGGGAGTTGGTTATTTAGGAAATGGAGCAACAAATGTAGTGTTTCCATTAACAATGATATGTTTAGCATTTGCACTTATGTTTGGTGATGGAGCTTCTGCATATTTAAGTTTAAAACTAGGAGAAAAGAAAAAGGAAGAAGCGGCAAAAGGTGTTGGAAATGGAATAGCGATATCTGCAATAATTGCTATAGCAATGTGTGTAATAACATTAACATTTTTACCACAATTACTAAAGTTATTTGGATGTACAGAAAATTTAAGAGAATATGCTTTAAAATATGGAAAGATAATTGCTATAGGGTTACCTTTTATGATAATGGGAACAACTTTAAATTCAATTATAAGAGCAGATGGAAGTCCAAAATATTCAATGACATCAATGCTTACAGGTGCAATTTTAAATACAATTCTAGATCCAATATTTATATTTGTATTTAAAATGGGAGTAGAAGGAGCAGCAATAGCAACTGTTATAAGTCAAATTGTAACATTTGTATTAAATATAATATATATAAAAAGATTCAAATCAATTAAAGTTTCAAAAGATAGCTTTAAATTAAAAGGAAATGTTGTAAAAAAAGTAGCAACACTTGGAATAAGCAGTTTTATAACTCAAATGAGTATAGTTTTTGTTATGGCTGCAGAAAACAATTTGCTTGGTAAATATGGAGCACAATCAGAATTTGGTTCAGAAATACCAATTACAGTATTAGGAGTAGTAATGAAAATAAGCCAAATATTAAACAGTATAATAATAGGTATTGCAGCAGGAGCACAACCAATATTTGGATATAACTATGGAGCAAGAAAATTCGATAGAGTAAAGCAAACACTAAAAATTGTACTAGGTACAAGTGTTATTATTAGTACATGTGCATTTATTTTATTCCAAACAATACCAAATAAATTAATATCAATATTTGGTAGTGGGGACGAAAAATATATGGAATTTGCATGTATGGCATTTAGAATTTATTTAATGCTTACTATATTTAATGGAATACAAATACCATCTGGAATATTCTTCCAAGCAATAGGAAAAAGTAGTAGAAGTGCAATACTATCATTATCAAGACAAATATTATTCTTAATACCAGCAATGATAATATTTAGTAGTATGTTTGGAATCAAAGGAGTATTATTTGCAGGACCATTTGCAGATTTACTAGCATTTATAATAGCATCTACATTATTAATAATAGAAGTAAAACACTTGAAACAAACAAATATAAAAAGCGAAGCGCTTCCAGACGATACAAGTATAGATAACAAGTTATCAAAACACGTAGTAATTACAGTATCAAGAGAATATGGCTCAGGTGGAAGATATGTAGGAAGACTAATTGCAGAAAAATTAGGAATAAAATTATATGACAAAGAATTTATAGAAAAAGTAGCAGAAAAAACAGGATTTTCAGAAGAATACATAGAAAGCAACGAACAAAAAAGAGATGCCTTAGCAGTATTAAATAACGGATTCTATTCAGAATTTAACAATTCCGATGAACTATTTATAGAAGAATCAAAACTAATAAAAGAAGTAGCAGAAAAAGAATCATGTGTAATAATTGGAAGATGTGCAGACTTTATATTAAAAGACATGGAAAACGTAATAAAAGTATTTATACATAGCAATATGGAAGACAAAATAAAAAGAGCAACAGAAATATACGGATTAGACAAAGCAAAAGCAGAAAAAGAAATAAAAAGAATAGACAAACAAAGAGCAAACCACTACAAATACTATACAGAAAAAGAATGGAACGACAGTGCAAACTACGATATAAGTATAAACAGTGACACACTAGGAGTAGAAAAAACAGCCGAGCTAATATGTCAAATAGTAGAAGAAAAAATAGAAACAAAATAAAAAAGAAAAATAAGGGACAGACCCAGACTTACAAAAAATGTAACTTTGGGTCTGTCCCAAAGTTACATTTTTTGATCTTTTTGGGACAGGTTTATAACTTACATTTACTTTTTAATATTTTAATGGTAAAATACGTATACTTAAAAATGGAAAGGATTTGAAATATGTTAAAGTTAAAAAATGTTAAAAAGAGTTTTAAAACAGGTGATTTTGTTCAACAGGCTTTAAAAGGTATTAACCTAAATTTTGGGGACAAGGAATTTGTTGCAATTTTAGGTTCAAGTGGTAGTGGGAAAACAACTTTGCTTAATATAATTGGAGGACTAGATCATTATGATTCTGGAGATTTAATAATTAAAGGAAAATCTACAAAAAAATTTAAGGAAAAAGATTGGGATGCTTATAGAAATAATTCCATAGGTTTTATTTTTCAAAGTTATAATTTAATTTGACACATTTCAGTGCTAGGAAATATTGAGCTTAGTATGACTTTGTCTGGAGTTTCTTCAAAGGAAAAGAAGAAAAGGGCAATGGAAGTGTTAGAAAAAGTGGGATTAAAAGAACATGCCCATAAAAAGCCAAATCAGTTATCTGGTGGACAAATGCAAAGAGTTGCTATTGCAAGAGCCTTGGTTAATAATCCAGAAATTATACTTGCAGATGAACCAACTGGAGCTTTAGATTCTACCACATCTGTACAAATAATGGAGTTAATAAAAAATATTGCTAAAGATAAATTAGTAATAATGGTAACACATAATCCAGAACTAGCAGAAAAATATGCAACTAGAATTGTGGAAGTAAAAGATGGTTTAGTTATAAACGATACAAATAATGAAAAAGAGCAAGGAAATAGTCAGCAGGAATATAAATTAAAGAAAACATCTATGGGATTTTTTACAGCTCTTAAGTTATCATTTACAAATATTTGGACCAAAAAAGGTAGAACTTTGCTTACTGCCTTTGCTTCTAGCATTGGAATTATAGGAATCGCATTGATACTTTCTTTATCTAATGGGTTTGATATACAAATAGATGAATTTCAAAAAAATACATTGTCACAAATGCCTATTGCAATATCACAAGTTGCAATGAATATGGATGAGGAATCTTTTGCAGAAATGACAATCAGTAGTGAAAATGAAGAAAAAGAAATTGATGAAAGCAAAATATATCCACAAAAGCAATTAGAAGATATAACACATACAAATAAATTTACAAAAGAATATGTAAATTATATAGAAAATATAAATCCAGATTTAATAGGTGGTATAAGTTATAATAGAGCTACAAACTTAAATATTATTACTAAAAATAACAATGATTATAAAATGTTAGATAGCCAAACAACATTCTTTCCACTTCCAGAACAAATTGAAGAAGGCAGAGAAGATACAATAATAAAAGAGAATTTTGAACTTATAAATGGAAGAATGCCAACGGAAAAAGAAGATATTTTATTATTAATAAATACTAAAAATCAATTAAACTCTACAATATTAAAAGCTATAGGTTATGACAATGTTGATTCTATAAACTTTGATGAAATAGTAGGTAAAGAATTTAAATTAATACTAAACGATGATTTATATAAAAACAATGGAGAGTTTTATACAATAAATACAAATTACGAAGAAATGTATAATAATAAAAATGCAGTAACTCTTAAAATATGTGGAATTATAAGAGGAAAAAAAGATAATAAGTTTGCAGAAATGAGTGGAAATGGCTTAACATATACACAAAAATTAATGAAATATGTAATTGAAAAAAACAATGAATCTGCAATAGTAAAAGCACAAGAAAACAAAGATTACAATATACTTACAGGAGAAAAATTCGAAGAAGATTCAAGCAATCAAGGTGCAAGCACAAAAGACACAACACTAGCATATTTAGGTGCTAACACAGTACCAGTTATGATTCAAATTTACCCTAAAAACTTTGAAACAAAAAAAGAAGTATTAGAATATTTAGATAAATATAATGAAGGAAAATCAGATGATGATAAAATAATTTATACAGATTATGCAGAAACAATAACAACACTTTCAGGAGGAATAATGGATGCAATAACAATAGTATTAATAGCATTTTCAACAATTTCCTTAATAGTATCAACAATAATGATTGCAATAATAACATATATATCAGTTTTAGAAAGAACAAAAGAAATAGGAATACTTAGAGCAATTGGTGCAAGAAAAAAAGACGTAACAAGAGTATTTAATGCAGAAACATTTATAATAGGACTATGTTCAGGAATATTAGGAATTACCATAGCAAACCTACTTACAATACCAATAAATAAGGTTATTCTAAATCTAACACAACTAGAAAATGTAGCAAAACTAAATCCAATGCACGCAATAACCTTAATAATTATAAGTATAGTATTAACACTAATAGGAGGATGGATACCAGCAAAAATGGCATCAAAAAAAGACCCAGTAAATGCATTAAGAGTAGAATAAAAAAATAAGGGACAGACCAAGATTTACAAAAAATGTAACTTTGGGTCTGTCCCAAAGTTACATTTTTTGCTCTTTTTGGGACAGGTTTTAAAATTGACATAATATGAAAAATATGATATAAATAATACGCACTTTTTTTGAGCGGTTCGTACAAATTTGAAACTGAAGAAATAACAACATAGGAGGATTTGCATATGAAAGATTTTGAAGAATTTCGGTTGGAGGAATTTAATAATATCCTGCCACTTGTAAAAGCGGTTGTGGATGTTTTTTTTGAAATTAAAACTTCTTTAAACCCAACCTTAGAGAAGTATAATAAAAAACTTGAAGAATTAAAAAGGGATAAAGAGGCATTAGAAAAAATATCTGCCATAAACGATGAACTTTCTAAGGATACAAGATTTGAGATTAGTAAGATATTGGAGAAAAAAGAAAAAGAAATCACAGACACAGAAGAATTAATTGAAGAAAAAGAGAATGAAATTGATGATTTGGAGATTCTGTATCAGCAGTATAATAATTATCTCATAGGTATTGGATTAGGATTTTCAAAGAATAATGGCAAATTTCTTGAAAAGGCAGGAGATGTTAAAGTTGAATACTTAAGAGAATACTTTTTCTTGATGTTCTGTTTGAATTCAAGCTACTGCTATGGATTCTCAAATGAGTATTTGTTAAGTAAAGAGGCAATGGAATATATTTGCAAATACCTTGTAGAAAATGAGGAAGAAGATATTGCAAATAAGAAAATTGCAGTTCTTAGGGGAGAGAAAACCTTAAGCAAAAAAGATTTTCTTGAATTATTTAAGTAAAAAAAGAAATAGTACGAACCAGCAAAGGAACACTAAAATAGTGTTCCTTTTTGCTTTATTGTGCACATTTTTGACAAGGTGTTAAACCTGCTGATTTTGCTGCATCTAAGGTTACCTGGTAAGAATTTTTTCCTCCACAATCTGGATCAAAATGATACTTTTTTCCATAAGGTGTTCTATGTAACTTTGGGTCTGTCCCAAAGTTACATTTTTTGCTCTTTTTGGGACAGGTTTTACTTTGGCTTGATTTTTATAAGGTATTAATGTAAACTGTTGTTGATGTTTTGTAATATTAAATTTTATAGAAAATATAATATATAAATGTAATAAAAGAAGTTTGGTGATTTTGTGAAAAAGATTTATTTAGTTCTTACTCATACTGGAACTACATTATCTACTATTATTAAGTGTTATACTAAAGATGAATTTTCTCATATTTCTATTGCTTTAGATGAGGAACTAAATGAATTGTATAGTTTTGGTAGATTACATGCAAATAATCCATTTATTGGTGGCTTTGTTCACGAGGGTATTGATTTCGGGACTTTTAAGAGGTTTAAGAATACTCAAACGGAAATATATTCTTTGGAAATTGATAATAATAAATATGAAGATATAAGTAATGAAATAAATGCTTTTAAAAATAATAAAGAAAAATATAAGTTTAATATTATTGGATTGTTTGCGGTTAGCATTAATAAAAAAATTCATTATAAAGATACTTTTTATTGTGCAGAGTTTGTTAAGTATTTATTTGAAAAAGCAAAAATAGAGAATAATTTACCAGATATAATTAAACCGCAAGATTTTAAAAAGTTAAAAAATATAAATTTAGTTTATAAAGGAAAACTAAAAAATTATAATAAAAATAAGATTGCAAAATATGAAGTAGCTTATTAAAAAGGAGTGAATATAAATGAAAAGATTATTTACATCAGAAAGTGTTACAGAGGGACATCCAGACAAATTGTGCGATTACATTTCAGATAGTATTTTAGATGCTTATTTAGAAAAAGATGAAAATTCAAGAGTAGCATGTGAAACAGTTGCTAGTAAAGGAGTTGTATTTATTACTGGTGAGATAACTTCTAAAGCAAGTGTGAATATTGAAAAAATTGTGAGAAATGCAATTAAAGAAATAGGGTATGATAATGCAAATACAGATATGGACTATAAAACTTGTAAAATAGAAGTAAATATTTCTAAGCAATCTGCAGATATAGCCCTTGGAGTAGATGAATCTTTAGAAGAAAAAGTGGGACAAGCTATAATATCTGAAGGAGCTGGAGACCAAGGTATAATGTTCGGCTTTGCTTGTGATGAAACGGAAAATTATATGCCAATGCCAATTTATTTAGCTCATAAATTAGCTGAAAGACTTGCATATGTAAGAAAGAATAATATTATAAATTATTTAAGACCAGATGGAAAAGTACAAGTAACAGTTGAATATGAGAATAATGAACCTATTAGAATAGATACAATAGTTGTTTCAACACAACATAATAAAAATATTGAGCAAGATACTTTAAAACAAGATATAAAAGAGAAAGTTATAAATGAAATAGTTCCTAAAAAATTGTTAGATGAAAATACAAAATACTATATTAATCCAACAGGAAGATTTGTAATTGGTGGACCTTTAGGAGATAGTGGTCTAACAGGAAGAAAAATAATAGTAGACACATATGGTGGCTATTCAAGACACGGAGGAGGAGCTTTTTCAGGTAAAGATGCAACAAAAGTTGATAGATCAGCATCATATATGGCAAGACATATTGCAAAAAATATTGTTGCAAATGGTTATGCTAGAAAATGTGAAATAGAGCTATCTTATGCAATAGGAGTTGCAAGGCCAATTTCGATATTTGTAGAAACTTTTGGAACAAATACAATACCGGAAAATGAAATAGTTAAAAAAATAGAAAGTAAATTTGACCTAACACCAAGAGGAATAATAAATTATTTAAAATTAAATAGACCAATATATAAGAAAACAACAAATTATGGACACTTTGGAAAACAAGAATTAGAATGGGAAAAAATAATAGAAATGTAGAAAAAAGATTAATTTACTCACGCAAGTTAAGGACGTTAATCGATACAACAAAATAATAAAAATATAAATCCAGAGATTAATTCTCTGGATTTATATTTTTTCCATAACGTTTTATTTTTTGAGTAGTTGTTTTTTCAAATTCTTCTAAACGTACTTCAAAACTTTTAATATGTTTATAGTTTGGAATTTTATTATTTACTTCAGAAATAGCAGTTTTTAATAGCTTTTCTAATTCGTCTTTAGAAGGATTGGTTAAACCTAATTTTTCTTGGATTGCATCTAAATCTGGTAGTAATTGTGCATGAACATATACTTCATCTTTTTTATCTTTTTGAATACCAATTACTAAACTTTCCTTTACAAAATCTGTATCATTTAATAACTGTTCAATTTCTTCTGGATATATATTCTTACCATTTTTAGTTACAATAACTGTTTTTTGTCTTCCTGTAACATATAACCAGCCTTGCTCATCTATTTTTCCTAAATCTCCAGTATAGAACCAACCATCTTTTAAAACCTTCTCTGTTTCTTCTGGCATATTATAATAGCCAAGCATTACATTCGGACCTTTTACTAAAATTTCCCCAATTCCATTTTCGTTTGGCGAATCTATTTTATATTCTACATTTGGTATTGGTAGTCCTACAGCATTTGGGTTTGAATAAAAATCATTATTACCTGCAACAAGTGGAGAACATTCTGTTAAACCATAACCTTGTAAAGTGTTTAAGCCAAGCTTATTAAAAGCTGTAACTAAATCTGGATTTAAAGGAGCTGCTCCAACAATAAAATCTCTAACTTTTCCACCTAAAGTTTTATTTACTTTGTATTTTACAATTTGCAAAATAGGGAATGGAAGACTAGCAACAAAGTTTTTATTATTTGCATATTTTGGTAATTGTTTTTTTAGTTGATTTTCTACCTTTTTGTAAATTTTTTCTAATAAAAGAGGAACAGAAAGTACAATTGTTGGTTTATATTCTGTGAAGTTTTTTGTTATATAACGTAAACCATCACAAAAAGCTATTGTACCACCGCTATAAATAACAAGTAAATAACCCAAAGTACATTCGTAGGTATGGTGTATAGGTAAAATAGAAAGAACTTGATCTGTTGGTTTTACCTTTACAATTCCAAAAACAGATTGAATATTAGAGCAAATATTTTTATGAGATAAACACACACCTTTAGCATTTCCAGTAGTACCAGATGTAAAAAGTAAAATATGCATTTCATCGGGATTTAATTTTATATTATCAAAAGATTTATCTCCTTCTTCAACAAGTTTATCTCCATCTTCAATTAAGCTAGAAAAAGAAATAAATTCATCTGTTGTTTTTTCAGAATTAAAATTTATAAAAGTTAGATTGTTTTTTATTTCAGATTTTTCCTTTAGAAGAGAGGAAATATATTTCTCATCTGCCAAAATACAAGAAGCTTCTGAAACATTTAAAAAGTTTATAACGTCAGAACTATGTAACTCCTTATCTATAGGAACAACAATGCCAATAATACTTGCAGCCATATATGAAATTGCCCAATGATAACTATTTTTCCCCATTACAGCAATTTTTTTATTTAACATACCTCTATTTATAAGAGCTGTACCTAAATTAACAACATCTTCTTTATATTTTGAGTAAGATACATTGTATATATTTCCTATGGAATCTTTTAATTTGAAAGCAGGTTTATCTCCATACTTTTTAGCAGATTTATAAAGCATATCTTTTAAATCTGTTATTTCTACTGTTTTGTGATATTTTTTCTTCATTTTTTCGGCTAAGGTTAAGCTCATTGTTATTCTCCTCTTAATTTTAAAAATTTATTATTAGAAAACTCAGTAATTTCCTTTTTAATATTTCCTTCGTAAATGGAATGTTCATTATCTTCTAAAGGAATTTCAAAGTTAACATTATATACATACTTTTCATCTAAATTATTTGTTAAATTTATATTAAATGAAATAGAAGTTTTTATATTATTTAATGCAATATTGGTTTTTGAAAGTAAAGAACCATCAAAAACTAAAGCTTCTCCTGTATTTGGAATTATTGCATTTGCTTTTATATCTTTATTAACAAACTGTAATGTAATTGGTGTTTGGCAAGTTTCATAAAAACTAGCAGTATTTGTATCTAAAGTATCTTTTGAGTTTATTATTTTAAAATTTAATTTATCTTGCACCAAATTTTCATCTTTTAAACTTGGAATTCCAAAATTATCAATTGCTTTATAATAAAGTTCAGGAGTTCCTTTTTCAGGCAATGGAGAGTATTTTATGTTGTCTATGTATAATTCTTTAATAGTATTTTTACTAGATAATGAACTTTCTGAATTATTATTTAAATATATAGCCATATCTGTAAATTGATAAACATTTATATTCCATAAATTTCTGCTTGTTTCATTGCTGGTTGCATTTGCACTGCTATACAAAACAATTTTATCTATTGAAAAAGTATCAGAATAATCATTTGAAGATAATAAATCACTCTCAAAATTAGTTTTTGCTTTATGTTTTGTATAAATTAAATTTATTAATAAACATAATATAATGATAGCAATAAACACAATAATTAAAAAAATAATTTGTTTATTTATATTAACTTTTTTTCTTTTCTTTCGAGTACGAGAGAACATAAATTCCTCCTTAAAAATCTATGTATTATAATAATACAAAAAATATAATTTGGCAAGAACATATATCACAAAACATTATTCTAATAAATCATAAAAATTTTTAAATTGATAACCTTCACTTTTTAAATATGAAATAGATTCTTTTAAAATTTCAGAACTGTTATTTACATCTGCAGTATCATGCATAAGAACCACAAGAGTTCCTTTGTTTTTTGAGGATTTTTTTAAATTATTTAAAAGTTGATAATTGGAGGTTTTTCTTTCAGAATCTCTATTTAAACAATTCCAATCAACATATGTATAATCCATTTCTTGCAAAAGCTTTGCAGCTTTTTTCTTAGAGCCCTTGTTATTAGCAGACATATAACCATTTGGAAATCTAAAAATATGAGAACAATAATTTAAATCACCAATTGCTTTTCCGATTTCTAAATCTGTACTTTTAACCTCATTAATAAAACTTTCAGAACTGGCATATAGCTTAGAATTATTATGGTCATAGCCATGATTTGCAATATAATGACCTTCTTCATATTCTCTTTTAACTATATCAGGATGATTTTTTACGTATTTACCAATAACAAAAAAACTTGCTTTTATATCTTCCTCTTTTAAAATATCTAAAATTTTAGGAGTAGCCTTTATAGTAGGACCATCATCAAAAGTTAAATAAGCAACTTTTTCATCACGAGAATTTAAAGAATCAAATTTAGCTTGAAGAGAAGAACTAACAATACTATTATCTGTTATATCAATAGCAAAAGAAGGCGAATGCTTACATAACCAAAATGCAATAATACATAAAACAATAAATAAAAAAAATGCATAGAAATATTTTTTCTTAATAAATATACATCTCATATAATCCCTCCTATATATAAATATGTGATTTTTGTAAAAATGATAAAGGTACTTGAAAATTTTAAATATATAGTTTGAAGTTAAAAATTTTCCATTGACAAAATATTACATGAAATGTAGAATTAGCTTAGGTGAAACGAATGAAAAATAAGAAGAAAACTGTGCTTTCAGTTGTTGTTTTTCTTATAACATTAAGTATTATATTTGTTGCGGTTTTTATAAAATTTTCTAATAAAAGTGAAAGTTTGGCAACAAATGCGGAAAATGTAGAAGAAAAAACATATGAAAAAGCAAATATAGAAGAATTTAATATAAATGAAATTATAAATAATAACACTGCAGAACCTATTAGGGAAGAAATTGTTTCCGAAGAAGTAGACTTAGAATACACAACAATTTATCAAAATAGTAATAGTATTCCAAAGGGAAAGGTACAAGTTTCGCAAGAAGGAAGAGATGGAAAACAAATTGTAATTACTAAGAAAAAATACCAAGGAAACGAGCTCGTGGGGGAAGAACAAACAGGAAGAACCATAAAAGTAGCTGCGGTAGATAAAATTGTTCAAATAGGAACGGGAGAAAATGCAACAAATCATAAAATACAAAAAGGGGATAATGTAAGTGTTACATCTGCTACCTTAAATGTATTTTTAGAAAAAGATAAAAATTCAAATAAAATTACAACCTTACAAAAAGATAATCAAGTAAATGTAATTGAAGTAGATAACGAATGGTGTAAAATAAGATATAATTCTTATTTAGGATGGGTAGATATAAATTGTTTAGAATATAAACAAGAAAAAGAAACGAAAATAGAGCAAAATTCAAATAAAGTTATAGTTATAGAAAATTATAATACAAAAACAAAAGAGCAATTAAGTTGTAATTTGAATGAGAATATGAGTTTAAACGTTCCAAGTGGATTAACATTAGAGCAATTTAAAAAAGTACTTTCAAATAATGACCAAGATAAAAATAAAATATTTGAACAAAATGCTGAATACTTTTATTATATAGAAAAACAATATAATATTAATGGTTTATTTGTTGCAGCGGTAGGAATACACGAAAGCGCATGGGGAACATCTAAAATTTCGGCAGACAAAAAGAATTTGTTTGGTTATGGAGCAAGTGATAGTAACCCATATAATAATGCATATACATTTTCAAGTTATTCAGAGGGAATAGACTTACTTGCACGTGTATTTGTAAAATATTACATAAACCCAGCTGGAACAAAAATATACGATAATGAAATTGCTACAGGAAAATATTACTCAGGACCAACATTAGCAGAAGTTAATAAAAAATATGCCTCAGATAAAAATTGGAACAAAAGTGTATATAATTGGATGAAATACTTATATAATAAATTGTAAAAAAAGCTTGCATTTTATGC
>JABLTO010198564.1_pt1 | contig 13638 bp, 10 predicted proteins | sample 7160091 | NCBI WGS metagenome assembly JABLTO01 (sample SAMN14651225, study PRJNA627086) | human gut metagenome | isolation source: feces | host: Homo sapiens
GTGTCTCCTTGTGGATCAGATGAAATTCAGGTTCTTCCTGTTCGGCGGAGTGGTGACGGTCATCGCTACCGACCTTCTTTCATCTTAATCTATATACACGCCAGGGTCTGTTTTGACGGCCCCTGGGCTTGCTGAATCTGATTGTAGAACCAACCATCTGAATTTTTAAATCTTTTACAGGTTACGACCTGCGGCTTTCAATGTGGTTCTGTCTCTTCAGCAGGCCCAGGCCCGCCGGTGATGAATGGGATCTTTGAAGTTTGCCATTGGACTTGAGCCTCCTTTCATCCGAAATCCTGCCGGCGGCCTTTACAATTTCTTTCTTTGCTTCCCGCTGCCCTCGTGCTGCTGGATCGGAGTCCTTAAAGTGCTTTTTCTTCACGTTTCCGCTTCAAAAGATCTTCTTTAAGATGGCGGTCTGTTCACGATCGGTCTTTGTTGGGAAGTGCTTTAAGAAAGTGGCTTCGCTTGGAGTTCTTATCTCCTTATCTCCGGCTGTTTTCTTTCTGTGACTATACTATAGCATAGCCCTGGCGTTTCGTCTATTCGCAGAGCAAACAATCCTTGCATGAAATATTTGTGCATATTAAGGATTGATAAGTGCATGCGCGGGGTGCTATAATAAATATGTTGGGCTGCTGTATGCAGCCGCCTGACAGCCGCCGCCTTTGCGGTGCGCCCCGGCCAAACGGCTTTGCAGCATGCCCATCACAGCGGCTATCCATGAGTTGTAACCTTTTATAAAAGCACAACGCCCCGCAGGCAGTTATGCGGCTGCCTGTGGGGCATTTGTTTCGCAAAAAACGCGAGAACAACAAAGAAATCCACAAAACATGAAAAAACTTTCCGAAAATATCGACGAAAATCGCACGCCACTATTGCAATATAACAAGATAAGAGGTACAATGAATACGATTAAGCGTTACATTGCAACTTGCATACAACCAGTACCCGGGAGAGTGTATGATAAAAGGTTTCCATCAGGAGTCGATTTTCTGCCGTGAATGGAATCAGGAATTCATGGCACAAATAGAGCATAAGATACAGCTTTTGCTGGCGCAGAACAACGGCGTCGGTGTGGTAGGCGGCAGCTATGCGCCGGGCCTGCCCATCACCCTTGTCAGTGAGCTGGCCCTCAACGCCCTGGGCTATGCGAATGTGGAGCAGTTCCAGCGGCGCACCGCCATGCTGTTTACCAACTGCCTGTCCGCCAAGGATCGCGCCTTGCAGGATGTGGAAACGTTCCGCCGTTTTACCGGCGAAAAAATCTTGGCGCTGCCCACCCAGCGGGGCGAGGAACGGTGGTTCCGCCTATGCAAAGGCGACCAGACGATGCCGGACGGCGAGAAAATATGGCTGTTGACCATCAGCGACTGCGACGCCCGCCAGAACCGCGAACTTGATCTGATCGAAGAGCGCGACACCGCTGAAGCCGCCAGCCGTGCAAAAAGCAACTTTTTGTCCGGCGTCAGCCATGATATCCGCACGCCGCTTAACGGCATCCTGGGCATGGCACACATCGCCAGCGAACATGCCGACGACCCCGAGATCGTGCGCGAATCGCTCGAAAAGCTGATCGCCGCAGGCGAACAGCTTGAAAGCCTCATCAATGATATACTGGACATGAGCCGCCTGGAAAGCGGCAAGGTCGAACTGCTGCACCAGCCGTTTGATTTGTACAGTCTGCTCTCCTCGATCGGAGACAGCCTGCACGCCCAAAGCGAAAAAATGCAGCTGAAGATCGGCCTGCATTTCAACATGACACACCGCCATGTCATCGGCAGCCCGCTGCATGTACAGCGCATCATTGCCAATATCAGCTCCAACGCCGTCAAGTACAACCATGTGGGCGGTTTGCTCGACTATACGCTCGAAGAATTTCCCATCGACGCCACCCACGCGACCTACCGCTTCACCATCCGTGATACCGGCATTGGAATGAGCGAGAAATTTTTGACCCACCTGTATGAGCCGTACTCCCGCGCCAATACCGCCGACCCCGAGCACTATGAGGGCACGGGGCTGGGTATGTCCATTACTATGGCGCTGGTCAAAAAGATGAACGGCACCATCCGGGTACAAAGCCAGCTGGGCAAGGGCACGACCTTTACGGTCGACCTGCCGCTGGAGCTGGACACCGAAGCCTGCGCCGCCAAGGACAACACCGTCTCCAACTCGACCGAACTGCCCGAGCTGCCCAACTTGCAGGGCATGCACATTCTGCTGGCCGAGGATAACGACCTCAACCGCGAAATTGCCGAGTATATCCTGACCGGTGCCGGGGCTGCTGTGACCAGCGCCAGCAACGGCAGGCAGGCGGTGGCGCTGTTTGAAGCATCGGGGCAGGGGAATGTGCCCGCGTTTGATGCGATCCTGATGGACATTGTCATGCCGGAGATGGATGGCCTGCAAGCTGCCCGCGCCATCCGTGCCTCGGCCCACCCGGGGGCTGCCACGGTGCCCATCGTTGCACAGTCCGCCAATGCCTTTGCCGACGATGTGCGCAAAAGCAGCGAAGCCGGCATGAACGGCTACGTCACCAAACCACTCGACGAGACCCGCCTGCTGCGGGAACTGGCACAATATAAAAAATAGCTTGCAGCACCTTTGGCTTGCCTCCCGCAGAGGGAGGCTTTTTTATTTCCGTATCTGTGCCGCCAGCAAAAAATCTGAAAAATTGCCGTTATACAGCCGCCCATTGGTATACTCGGCCCAGCTGTAGTTGTTCATGTATTCGCCCGCATAGCTGTTTGCGGCGTCGGGATTGCCTTGCAAAAACTCGTACAGGTCGCACTGGATCTTGCTCACATCAATGCTGGTGCGGTTGCGGGAGCGGATAAGCAGATCATCAAACCCGATGCTGTGCAGCGTCTTGCGCAGAGAATGGAACAGCGTGTACAGATATTGCTGTGAGGGCGGGTCCTCCCACAAAACAGCTTCGATCTCGCTATTGGTCATAGAAAGCCCCTGCCGGTCAACCAGCAGCGCCAGCAGTTCCCGGGCTTTCTCCCGCTCAAAAGACACCGGCGTGCCGTTGTACAGTACATCAAAACTGCCAAATGTGTGTACCACCAGTTTGTGGTCGTGCGGTGCGCCGCCTTCCGGCGGAGTGCCCAGCTGTGATTCAATATGCAAAATGGCGTCCCGCAGCTTTTGCTCAGTGACAGGTTTCATCAGATAGCCCAGTGCCGGGATGTTGTACGCCTCCAGCGCGTAGACGGAGTAGGCCGTGCAAAAAATAATGCGTGTTTGCGGGCAATGCACCCGGATGCGCCGGGCTAACTCAATGCCCAGCATGCCGCGCAGCTTGATATCCAAAAACGCGTACTGCGGGGCACGGCTCTGCGGTGCATCCAGGTAGGTGAGCACCTCATCACATTCGTCAAAGGTCAACAGCTCTGCATGGGGAAAGACCTTTTCTAATTCGCTTTTCAAATGCAGCAGCATTGTGCGTTCGTCGTCAATAGCCAGAATTGTCATATCCCTCGTCACCTTTCCCGGGGCAAAAGGATCGTTACCGTTGTGCCCCTGTCTTTTTTGCTGTTAAAGTACAATCGCCCTTTTGTAATGAATTCTACTCGGTGGCGCACATTCGCCAGGCTGGTGATCCCGCTCGCCTTGGGGGGCGGCAGGCCATCGGGACTCACGGTGTCCACGCCGCAGCCGTCGTCCTGCACGGTGATGCGCCAGTTGTCCGTGTCGGCCTGGGTGGCAATCGTCACGGTGCCGCCGCCGTGCCTGTTGCCAATGCCGTGGGTGATGGCGTTTTCTACCAATGGCTGCAAGGTCAGCGCGGGGAGAAAGAAATCCTCTACTTCAATGTTGTATTCCACGCGCAGCCTGCCGCCAAAGCGCAGCTGTTCCAGCGCGGCGTAGTTGCGCACATGCGCCAGCTCACGCTGAAATGCGATAGGCCCGTTAAATTCAAACGCGTCGGTGCTTACCCGCATATATTCCGCAAACTGGCCCAGGGCGTCCTTGGCACCGGCGGGGTCGGCATCGAACAAGATCTGGATGGTGGACAGCATATTGCTGATAAAATGCGGCTGGATCTGGCTTACCGCCGCCTGGGTGGAGGTCTCTTTTTCTACGGCGCTTTTTTCGCGCTGGGCGTACAGCAGCATGCCAACCATGTTGCGCGTTTTGTGCCAGGCCAGGTACAGCCCGAGCAGCGCCGCCCAAAAGCAGGACATTAAGTTTGTCAGGCGCTGCGGGTCGGGCAGATAAAGCTCCCAGACCGCCACGCACGCCAGCCCCGAGGCCGAGACCGCCAGGTTGTACCCGGGGCGTGAATCAAACAGCAAGGGCTGGATCAGGATGACCAGGCAGATCAGCACATTGATCTTATCCGGGTGGCGAATCAGATCATAATAAACGCCCAGTAAAAAGATCAGTGTCGTGAACAGCCCGGTCAGCAGCCGGGAATAGTGTACAAGGGAAGCCGCATCCCCCATGCAGCGCAGCGCCGCACGCCGCAGCAGCAGGGCGACCCCGGCGGCCAGCAGCAGCGGCATAGCTTCGGGCAGCGAGAAAACCCCAAACGTGCAATACAGCACCGCCGTGGTGATAAACAGTATGCCGCACAGCCTGCCGTAGTTGGTCAGCGTGGCCAGGTTGTCCCCGGCCAGAATCGGCTCAAAAGGGGAAAGATCCTGCCCGGCATACCCCAAGTTTGCCCATTGGGAAGTATTCATGCGCGGCCCTCCCACCCGTGATTGTTTACCTGAATAACATACAGTATACGAAAATTCCCCTACAAAAGTCTTACAAGTCGACAGCAAAATCTGCTGAAAAGCAGAGAAAAATGCAAAATTTCACAAAAAATACACACTTTCACGGTAAAACGAAGCAACAAAACATATGTTTTGTATAAAACAGCCCGATGCGTATGCAAAGACCCCCGGCAGAGACAAACTCCTCGCCGGGGGCTTCTTATATTTGTGCTGGGGGGACAGGTCACACAATCGTAAACTGGCAGCCACGCAGGGCGTCCAGCGCCGTCTGGTGGGACTGCGGCGTCACACCGGCGCAGCAGTCGGACAGGATCTCAATCTCGGTCTCGGGGAACGCCGCACGCAGCACCATAGCGTTGCTGATGACGCAGATGTCGGTGCAGTAGCCGTACACAAGGATCTTTTCAATATCATCCACGGCCTTGTTGTGGGCCATCAACTCATCCAGGATATCACTGGGCAGCATGTAAGCGCCAAAGGTCTTTTTGCACACGATGTGGGAAACCTCCGGCTCGGTGCCATCCAGCGCGTCCTCCAGCTCGGGGGCAAAGTTCCAGCCGTCGGTGCCCTCAATGCAGTGGGCGACCGGCAGATTGCGGCCCTCGCGCGTGGTCAGGTATTCCTCGGGGTGGGTGTCTTTGGTAAAAAACATCCAGTGCCCGGCCTGGGCATGGGCTTTGGCAACCTCGGCCAGATGTGCCACATTAGCCTGCGCCTGCTGGTTTGCCAGCGCGCCGGTGATAAAATCCTTCTGTACATCCACTACGATATCAAGGGTGATTTTCTCGTTTTCCATAACTGCCTGCTCCCGTTCCATAAAAGTTGGCCTGCGGGCGAGCACTGCTCACCCCCCTGCAATAATACCAGTATACCGCAGTCGCACCCGCCTGTAAAGGCCGGGCTCTTACCCCGCCAACTCTGCCGCCAGAGCTCGACATAGTACCGATGAGATCATCCTGCACTACGCGCAATAAAGAAACAATGCACTATAGGTGTGCTTGTTAACTGTTTTTTCCGCCGAGCGTTTCGGCGCAGAAATCGTAAAAGCGGCAGGCGGCTGCGGGCAGCTGGGCACTACGCTTGCGGCACAGGTAGGCCGTGCGGCTGGGGTCCGGATCGGTGATGGGCAGGATCTTCACATCCAGGCAGCGCAGCACCGGGTGATCCGGCACCACGGCAATGCCAAACCCGGCAGCGGCCATCCCGGCCACAACGGTATCCTCCTCGGTCTCGTAGGCAATTTTCGGTTTCGCGCCGATCTCGCGGAATAACGCGTCGATCGGCAGCCGCAGCCCGCCGCGCTGGGAGAAATACACGTAAGGGTAGGGCAGCGTTTCCCGCAGCGTCACGCTCTCTTTCTCCGCCAGCGGGTGCCACGGCGGGACCACCACCACAAACGGCGAGCGCTGAAACGGTAGGCAGTTAAACACGTTGGGGTCGCCGGGGTGGCTGACAAACGCCATGTCCAGTCGTTCCTCGGCTACGGCCTGCAACAGATCGCGGCTGAACCCGCTCTCGGTGTGCAGCTCAAACCGCACAGTCTCGTTGCCGGGCTGGGCCAGAAAGCCCCGCATCAGCTCGGGCACAGTCTGCGCCGCCAGCTTGCGGATGCCGCCCAGCAGCACCAGCCCGCCGCCGGTACCCAGCTCCTGTAAGGTGCGGGCGCTGCCGTCCAGCTTTTGCAGCGATTCCGTCGCCGATTGCAAAAACAGCCGCCCGTACCGCGTCAGGCGCACATTGCGGCCCGCCTTCTCAAACAGCGGCACACCAAGTTCGCTTTCCAGCTGGGTGACGGCGTAGTTCAAATTCGGCTGGCTGACGTGCAAAAGTTCGGCTGCGCGGCCGTAATGCTCACACTCGGCAATCGTTTTGAAATACCGCAGATGGTCGAGATTCATGCCCCAAGCTCCTTTGTAAATATATCAAATATTTTGATGGATTTAATAAAAAACATATATTTGTATTTATGATACAGCGTCGGTATAATAAAGTCAAATGAGGTTGCGAAAAAAGTAACGATCTCGCAAAAAGAGGAGGAAAAAAACAATGGAACGCAAAGTTGTATTGATCACCGGCGGTGCCATGGGCCAGGGCAAATCCCACGCCCTCAAATTTGCCGAGAACGGCTTCGATGTTGTACTCGCCGACATGCAGGACCCCGAGGGCGAGGTCTTTAAGCAGACCGTCGCCGAGATCGAGGCTGTCGATGCCAAGGCGCTGGCTGTCCGCGCCAACATCACCTCGGATGAGGACATGCAGAACCTGTTTGAAAAAGCCTGGCAGACCTTTGGCCGCATCGACGTCGTCATTGCCAACGCAGGCGTCATCAACTTCGGCTACACCTGGGAGCTGACCGATGCCCAGGTGCAGAAGGTCATCGACATTGACCTGATCGGCACCTGGCGCACCGATAAGTACGCCGCCCTCTACATGCGCAAGCAGGGCTTTGGCCGTATCATCAACATTTCCTCTACCTCCGGCATGTACGGCACCCCCAAGCTGGCCACCTACTGCATGGCCAAGTGGGGCGTGCGCGGCCTGACCAAGACCTTGGCGCAGGAGCTGAAGGGCACCGGCATCGTCGTCAACACCGTCTGCCCGACCAAGGTCAAGACCCCGATGTGTGAGACTGACAGCTACGTGCAGTTTATCAATGACCTGACCGGCAAACACTTTGCCAACTGGCAGGAAATGTACGACGGTGTGCCGTTCCTTGAAGTCGCCGATATCTCCGATATGGTCTACTGGCTTGGCACCAGCCGCGCTGCCGGTAAGTTCAGCGGTCGCGACCTGGGGCTGGATCTCGGCACCCTGCAGCAGTAACGGGGGACAGGTATGACGATTACAAAAGCAACGCGCTGGCGCGTTTTTGCGGGCGTCTGGATCCAGAGCCTGTTCACCTCCGCCACGGCCTTTTTCAGCCTGTTTGCGCTGCCGCTTACCGGCCAGTTTGGCTGGACCAGCTCGCAGTTCAGTATGGCATACACCATTTATATGTTCGTCTACTGCGCTATGGGCTTTGTGGGCGGCCTGCTGGCCGAAAAGCTCCAGCCCCGCGTAGCCATCTACATCGGCCTGGCATTCTTCGCCGTCGGCTGGTTCCTGACCGGCTTTGCTTCCAGCATCCCGCAGCTTTACCTTTTCTATGGCGTTATGGCGGGTGCCGGTGCGGGCACGATCTACCCGGCCTGCCTGCCCACCGCACTGAAATGGTTCCCCGATAAAGCCGGTTCCATCTCCGGTCTGGTGCAGGCGGGTGCATCCTGCGGCCCCTTCATCATGTCGCCCATCGCCCAATGGCTCATCGACACCTACGGCGCACAGATGGCCTGCCGCATTCTGGCCGTTGTGTTCCTGATCGGCGTCGGTGCGGTCGCGTGGATGATCGTGCCCTGCCCCGAAGGCTGGATGCCCGAGGGCTGGACCCCGACTGCCACCCAGGCCAAGGAGCTGAACGCCAAAAACTACAATATCCCCGGGATGGTCAAGACCCCGGTGTTCTGGGTCATGGTCGTTATGTTCATCTTTGCCAACGCCGCCGGTACGATGATGGTCAGTGCCACGTCGCCCATCGCGCAGAACCAGATCGGCCAGAACGCCATGACTGCCGCCATGTGTGTTTCCATCATGACGCTGGCCAACATGTGCGGCCGCATCGGCTTTGGCTTTATCTATGATAAGCTCAAGGGCTGGAACTCGCTGATTCTGGTGCTGGTCCTCAACGGTCTTTCGATGTGCATGCTGACGGTCGCCAAAACGCTGCCCTACTTCATCGCCTGCATCTGCCTGGTCGGCTTCTCGTTCGGCGGGCTGCTGGTCGTGTTTGCGCCCATCGTCAAAAACGTGTTCGGCAGCAAATATTACAACCGCAACTATGGCCTGATCTTCATCGGCTACGGCATCGGTGCCTTTGTCGGCCCCAAGATCAGCGCAACGTTCTACGATTCCACCGGCTCTTATGTGGCCGGGTACATCGGTTCGGCCCTGCTGGCCGCTGCCGCTGTGGCCCTTGTGTTTGCCGCCCGTAAACTGGCGGCCAAAATGCAGGAAACTAACTGACAGCACCATTCGCGTTTGCTCTGCAAATTGTTCTTTTCAAGCAAAAGACCCCGCTGCGCCGCAAGGCATGGCGGGGCCTTTTGCTGTCTTGTATAAAATATATATCCAAAAACTTGCCATACCCCGTCTAAAAGTGCTACAATACCTATGTGTGTCGCCCAATGGCGCACAAAAGGAGTGTAAGAAAAAACCGAATGGGAACCCAAAACAAAACGACTCTGACCGAAGGCAGCGTAGCAAAGGGCATGCTGCTGTTTGCACTGCCGATCTTTATCAGCAACCTTTTCCAACAGTTATATAATGCGGCCGATTCACTCATCGTCGGCAATTTTTTAGGCGGTGAAGCGCTGGCGGCAGTCGGCTCCTCGGGCAGCCTGATTTTTCTGCTGACAGGCTTTGTCAACGGCGTGTCTCTGGGCGCGGGCGTTGTGGTGGCACGCTACTTTGGCGCCAAGGACTGGCAGCGGATGCGCCGCACCATCCACACCACGGTAGCGCTGGGCCTGGCCGCCGGTGTGGTGCTTACGGTGGTGGGCGTCTGGCTTACCCCGCAGATTTTGCGCTGGATGGGCACGCCCAAAAACGTGCTGGTCAACTCGATCGCTTACTTCCGCATGTACTTTATGGGCTCCATCGCGGTGGTTATGTATAACGTAGGCGCGAGCATTTTGCAGTCGGTAGGGGACAGCCGCAGCCCCATGCGGTATCTGATCGCGGCATCCATCATCAATATCGTGCTGGACCTGGTTCTGATCGGTGGGTTCCGCATGGGCGTGGGTGCGGCGGCGTTTGCGACCATTGCATCCCAGACGGTCAGCGCGATCCTGGCATTTTCCAAGTTGATGCGCTCCAAAGAGGAATGGGCCGTCCACCCGCGCGAGGTCCGCTTCGACGGTGCGGCGCTTAAAGCCGTCGTTGTGCAGGGTTTGCCCTCGGGCATCCAGAACTCGGTCATTTCGCTGGCCAACGTCATCGTGCAGTCCAACATCAATTCGTTCGGGGCCAATGCTATGGCTGGCTGCGGTGCGTACAGCAAGGTCGAGGGCTTTGCGTTTCTGCCCGTGACCTGCTTTGCCATGGCGCTGGCAACGTTCGTCAGCCAGAATGTTGGCGCGGGCCAGCCGGACCGTGTGCGCAAGGGCATGAAATTCGGCATCCTCTGCTCCATCGCCATGGCCGAAATCGTGGGCGTCAGTATCTATCTGGCGTCCCCGTGGCTGATCGGCGCGTTCAGCAGTGAGCCGGACGTTATCGCGTTCGGCGTGCAGCAGGCCCACACGGCGGCGCTGTTCTACTGCCTGCTGGCGTTCAGCCATTGCTGCGCGGGCATCCTGCGCGGGCTGGGCCGCCCCGTCGTGCCCATGATGGTCATGCTGGCCGTCTGGTGTGTGCTGCGCATTACCTACATTACGATTACGCTGCATTTTATCCATGCCATCGGCGTGGTATTCTGGGCCTACCCGCTGACTTGGAGCATCTCCTCGCTGCTCTTCGCGTGGTACATCCGCCACTGCCCCATCCCGCAATTGGGCGGCGGCGCACCGCAGTAATTTGCCAAATTCCACCTGTTTTGCCGGGCGGAATTTTTGTTTGCAAAAGGTGTTGCTTTTTGCCTGCGCATTTGCCATAATACTGTTATATAAGTTTACCGGAAAAGGGGGGCCTGCCGCGTGGCTAAAATTGCTGTAGTTGAAGATAACGACGCAATGCGTGAGCAGCTGTGTGGGTTCATCGCACAGTATGCGCGCGAGAGCGGCCGCCAGCTGGACGTGACCGCCTTTGCCGACGGTGCCGAGATCGTCGACCCCTACCGCCCCGGCTTTGACATCATCTTTTTGGATATCGAGATGCCCACCCTGGGCGGCATGCCCACGGCTGAGCGTATCCGCCAGGTGGACCCCGACGTTGTGCTGGTGTTTGTCACCAACATGGCGCAGTACGCCATCCGCGGGTATGAGGTCGACGCGCTCGACTTCGTGCTCAAACCTGTCAGCTACTACCAGTTCAGCACAAAACTGGAGCGCGCCTTGCAGCGCATCCAGCGCCGCCGCGGCGGGCAGATCGCCTTGCAGGTGGGCGGCGGTGTGCAGCTTTTGAACACCGACGAAATTTTGTATCTCGAAACCCGCGACCGTCTGCTGCACTATCACACAGCCAGCGATACCTGGTCGGTGCGCGGCAGCTTGCAAAAGGCCGAAAAAGAGCTGGCCCCCTACCATTTTGCGCGCTGTAACCAGTGCTACCTTGTCAACCTGCGCCACGTAAAGGGCGTGCAGGATGATTTTGTAACGGTCGGGCAGGAGCGGCTCGAGATCAGCCGCCGCCAGCGCGTGGCATTTCTGGCCGCAGTCGCAGCCTATGTCGGGGGTGCGCTGTAGTGGCCCCGCTTATCACGCTGCTGACCAGTGCGCTGTGCATCTGGCTGGCCCAGTTGGCCTACTGGCTGCCGCTGAAACGGCGGGAAAAATACCAGCTGCGGTTTCTGTTGGATTTGATAGCCACCGTGCCGTTTGCGCAGGTCATCACTTGGGCCAACAGCGGGCGCACCACGGCCCCGGCGCTGATCGCCATTTACATCGGCTACTTTTTGTGGGTGGGAATCTCCACCAGACTGTGTACCCCGCTGGACGCTGCCGCCAGCGCCTATTGCAGCGTCTGGATCGTGCTGACGTCAGAGTCGATTTATGAGCTGTGGCGTCTGTTGATCTGGGTGGCGGGCCGGGTCGGTTTGCAGCAGCCCGCGCTGACCAGTGTGCCGATGCTGCTGGGGCAGATCGGCTTTACCTTTGCTGTTTGCGTTCTGGTGCGTTACACCGTCGCCCGCCTGATGCCGGACGAGGGACTTTACCGCATCGGCCCGCGCCAGCTGCTGAGCGCGGCACTGTTGGGCGGCATGTTCATCTTCCAGTTTTTTGCACTGATGTCCACCCTGCAAAATGAGAGCGTGGGCCTGTCGCTGGTCGCGCCTGCCTTTTTGACGCAGCTCTATTGCCTGACGCTGCTCTATTTGCAGACCGAGCTTTTCAAAAAATCTGCCATGCAGAAGGAAATGGACACCCTCAACCTTTTGTATGAGCGCCAGCGTCAGCAATATCAAATTGCACGCCAGAACGTGCAGATCATCAACCGCAAATGCCACGAGCTGAAAGTGCAGATCGCCGACCTGCGCCGCCTGAACCCCGATGCCGCCGCCGCGCAGAACGTAACCGAAGCCGAGCGCGCCGTGCAGCTGTATGACGCTACCGCCGACACCGGCAACGAGGTCTTGGACGTTGTGCTGACCGAGAAAGCCATGCTGTGCGAGGCGCAGCATATCACGCTGAACTGCGTGGCCGATGGCAGCGCCGTGACGTTTGTTGAGCCGGGCGACCTCTACGCGCTGTTCTCCAACGCCTTGGATCAGGCCATTGACGCCGCCGCCCGCCAAATGGACGAGCCCCGCCGGATGATCGACCTGCTGGTCTGCAAGCGGCAGGGATTTATCGTCATCAACGTCATTGCGCCCGCCGTGACCGAAGCACCAACCCGCACGGCCCGCCAGCACCACTATGAGCAAAAAGTCATGCGCCGCATCGTGCAAAAATACAACGGCACGATGACGAAGGAAAACCAGAACACATTGAGTGCGGTCAAGATCGTGCTGCCGCCGCCCAAGCCATAAACCTAAATCCACATCCCTGATTTTGTGCATGTTGTACAAAATCAGGGGTGAATTTTTTGTCAGGCAAAAACCGATTATCCCGCTAAAAGTACCACTTTTCGCAAACCCATTGCGTAAAACAGCGCTGTTGTGTACAATATACAGCAGAACAAACACACTACGGAGGGACGCTATGCGAAGCACGACCACGCTGATGAAAAACTGGCAGTTCACTGGGCCGGACGGCAACACCACCACGGTCGACCTGCCCCATACCTGGAATAACATCGACGGCCAGGATGGCGGCAACGACTACTGGCGCGGCAGCTGCACGTACCGGACGCACTTCGCAGCGCCCGCCTTTGACCCCGCCGCCCAGCAGGTATGGCTGCAATTTGAGGGCGTGGGCGACAGCGCCAAGATCAGCCTGAACGGCACCGAGGTCACTTCCCACGATGGCGGCTTCTCCACCTTCCGCGCCGATATCACGGCCCTGCTGCAAGCGGATAACGAGCTGACCGTCGTTGCCGACAACAGCAAAAACGACACCGTCTACCCCCAGAAAGCCGACTTCACGTTCTACGGCGGCATCTACCGCACGGTCAGTCTGCTGGTCGTCAGCAGGGATCACATCGCGCTTGACTATTACGGCGGCCCCGGTGTGCAGATCACCCCGACAGTCAACGGCAGCAGCGCCGAGATCCGCGTCGAGAGCAAAGTCAACGGCGGTGGCAGCGTCGAAGTTGCCATCCTCGATGCCGAGGGCAGGGAAGTGCTGGCCGGTTCCGGCATGGACACCACCCTCACGCTGGACCGCCCCCACCTGTGGGACGGCGTGCGCGACCCCTACCTGTACACCTGCGTTGTCCGCCTGATGAAAGATGGGCAGGCAGTGGATGAAGTCCGCCAGCGCTTCGGCGTGCGCAGCTTCTCGGTTGACCCCAAGCAGGGCTTCTTCCTCAATGGCCGCCCGTATCCGCTGCACGGCGTCTCCCGCCATCAGGACCGCAAGGGTCTGGGCAATGCCATCACGCGCGAGATGCACGACGAGGATATGCAGCTCATCAAGGAGCTGGGCGCGAACACGATCCGTCTGGCGCACTATCAGCACGACCAGTACTTCTACGACCTCTGCGATGAGGCCGGCATGGTCGTCTGGGCTGAGATCCCCTACATTTCCGAGCACATGCCCAATGGCCGTGAAAA
>JABLTO010003493.1_pt1 | contig 13632 bp, 12 predicted proteins | sample 7160091 | NCBI WGS metagenome assembly JABLTO01 (sample SAMN14651225, study PRJNA627086) | human gut metagenome | isolation source: feces | host: Homo sapiens
GAAATAAAATTTATTAAAAGTGGGCGCAGTTCGCTGCGCCCGCCGCCTTTGTAAAAGCGAATTGCCAGCTGTATTTTGATAAAGGCTTTGCCTTTTGTTTGCCCGCTCCGGCGCTTGGGGAGGTCGGGCAAGCGCAACGGGGCGGGCGACATGTATGCCGATGTGGGCATATAAACTATATGGGATTACAACTAAAATCCACATAATAATATATTGACCTATAGTGTGCTTAGCGGGCGCAGCAAGCGGCGCCCCAACGAATATATGATTTGTTTTATTTACATATAAGATAAGGGTAAAAATTCAAAAAAACGGAAGTTTTTTGAGAAAAATAAATCATCTGTCATGATACAGATTTTTGCCGGTCGAGTCTATAATCACAACGGCGGGGAAATCCTTGACAGTGAGCCGTCTTATTGCCTCCGTGCCCAAGTCCTCATAGGCTATGACCTCCGCAGAGGTTATACTTTGGGAAATAAGGGCTCCCGCGCCGCCGATTGCGCCGAAGTATACCGCGCCGAAATCGGTCATGGCATTAACAACCTCATCGCTTCTTTCTCCCTTGCCTATCATTCCCGTAAGCCCCAGTTCAATCAGGGTGGGAGCATATGCGTCCATTCTGCCGCTGGTAGTGGGGCCGCAGGAGCCTATAACCTGCCCGGGCTTTGCCGGGGTAGGCCCTGCGTAATAGATAACTTTATCCTTTATATCAAAGGGCAGATCTTCGCCCCGTTCTACTGTCTCAATCATTCGCTTATGGGCTGCGTCTCTGGCGGTGTAAATCTCACCGCTGATTAAAACGCTGTCCCCTGCTTTTAGCTCCTTTAGCTTTTGGTGAGTTAATGGAGTTTCAATTCTAATTGCCATTTTTATCGTCCTTACTGTTTTGAGATTAGTTCTGTAATATCATTTAAAATATAATCTGCCTTGTTTGCCTGAAAGTACAATTCAGCGGCAACACTGTCCACACCGGTGAGAACACCGACAAACTTCATTTTTGCCGCCTTTGCCGCCATCAGGTCGCTGGGCGCGTCCCCCACAACGGCTACTCTCTTTGCCGCCTTGGAAAAGTCTTGGCTAAGCAGCTCATTGTCGCTGTAGTTCGCCCCGAAAGCCGCCTTTAGGAATACGAAGGGATGGGGCTTAGAGATTGTTTGCTCGGGACTCAGCGCGTCCTCCGCCTCACGAACATGGTCGTAGGTCACAATCATGTCCGGGTCGAAATACTGCATTAAGTCCCAGCTTTCAAGGGGGTACATAATCTCGTCTTTAGGTCTGCCCGTTCCGATACCCAGTTTAACTCCGGCGTCTTGCAGCCCCTTTAGGGTCTTTCTGATGTCATCAATGGGCAGTAGAGGAGTTTCCATGCGGTTTAAGCCCTGAAGCTCTCCGTCTCCCAAAAACCAAAGCTGAAACCGCTCAACCAGCTTGTGCCAAAGGGCTCCGGTTGTGCGCTTGTATTCCTCAAAGCCGCTGCCTGTTGCTGTCGCCGCCAGCTGCCCTACTAAGTCATAGAGCTCCGGCGCCTTAGCGGCTATGTTCTCGATAAACATACGCACCGATTCAAAATGCCATTCGTCAAGGTCGGTGAGCTCCGGGTCAATATATTTTGACACACAGAACACAATGTACGCCAAGTCCCAGTTGGTGTTAACGCCCAGGTTCTTCACCGCCTTAATGGTCTTTCCGTTGCAAAAAATAGTTCCGTAAAGCCTTTCGTAGTTATCGCAGCACCACTGCCTGTCCGTTTCGGACTTGCCGTACAGTCTGTAGTCATACAGCAGCTCATATACGGTGAGGGCGGCAGCATGCCAATAAATATACTCGCTTGTGATAACCCCGTCCATATCAAAAATAATTTTGTCAAATTTATCGGGCTGAAATTTCATACTCCACCTTTCCGGCAACCCCTGAGGTTTTACCTATGCGGTTTTGGTCAACAGTCATGGCGCCGCCCAGAGCAATTCCCACCGCTCTGTACACGGCCTCCCAGATGTGGTGGCCGTTTTCGCCGCATTTAAGCTCTACGTACAGAGTGCACCTTGCGCCTTGGGCAAAGCCGTCCAAAAATGTCAGCAGCTCCTCAGAGGGCATTCCCTCAACATTTTCCCCATAGGAGACATGCGTCTTAAAGTTAAAAAGTGACCTGTCCTCAAAGGAGATTACCGCCTCGGCGCACGCCTCGTCAATCATGCCTGTGGCAAAGCCGTACCCCGACGGGGTGTTCAGCCGAACAAATTCGCCCACCGCTTTGCCCAGGGTCATGCCCACGTCCTCGCATACCAGGTGGCAAAGCTCAAATTCATCAAAATCCATATCAATACTTATGTTGAGGCCCGCCCGCCATGCTATGTGCTCAATCATGTGATTGAGAAAGGGTAGAGGGGTTTTAATTTTCTTGCGGTAGTCGGGCTTCAGTTCGCCCTTTTCAATTTCCACCTTGATAACCGTTTCGGTTGTGCGCCGTGTTACAGCAACAATATTTTTCATAGTTAAAACCTCTATTTTCTCTCTTTAACAGCCAGACCGTGAGTGTCAAAGCCCTCAACCGTGGCAATCTTATACGCGTAATCCCGAACCATTTCAAAGCCGTCTCGGCTTGCGTAGCCCACAGAGGAACGCTTCAAAAAGTCCAGAACAGACACGCTTGAATATGTTTTTGCAAACTGACCCGTGGGCAGGATTGCGTTGGGACCTAAGACGAAGTTGCACAGGGTAACGGGTGTGTAGTCGCCCAGGAGTATCTCTCCCGCATTCTTTATTTTGGGAAGCACGGTGAAGGGCTCCTTTGTCATAACCTCCATGTGCTCCGGTGCATAATCGTTTACAAAGGCAATGCTCTCCTCCAGGCTTTCTGTTATAACAGCTCCGCCATAGGTGTTAAAGTTGGTGGTAACGAACTCACGGCGCTTGTCGGAAATCTTTTCAAGCTGCCTTTCAACTATCTGCGCCGCCTTTTTAACAAGCTCCTCGCTGTGGGTAACCAGCAGAGCTGCCGAATCGGGGCCGTGCTCCGCCTCAATCATCCAGTCAAGAGCAACCTTTTCCGGGTCGGCATTTTCATCGGCAAGTATGATGCACTCGCTGGGGCCCGCAGGCAAACCTGAATCTATATAGTTTGCCAGCACCCTCTTTGCTGCGGTGGCATAGGAATTACCGGGGCCTATTATCTTGTGGCACTTGGGGATTGTCTCGGTGCCGTAAGCAACGGCGGCAACGGCTTGAATACCGCCAACCTTGTATATCTCGGAAACACCGATTATTTTAGCGGCGGCGAGAATTGCGTCGTCCACATTGCCCTCCTCGTTGGGCGGGGTCACAACCACGATTTTCTCAACTCCCGCAACCACGGCAGGAGTAGCAAGCATACATAGAACAGACGGGAAGCTGCCCTTGCCTCTGGGCACGTAGAGACACACGTCAACAATAGGCGTTGTCTTTTCCCCGACCAGCAAGCCCTTGTCCACCTCGGTGAACCACATTTCCTCAGGCATCTGCTTTTGGTGGAAGTTCCTGATGTTCTTTATGGCGTATTCAAGAGCCTCTCGTGTATCTCCGTCAAGGTTGTTATATCCCGATTCTATTTCCTCGGGCTTAACCTTCATTTGGTCGGCAGTGAGCTGAACCTTGTCGAACTTGGCAGTATACTCTAAAACGGCTTGGTCGCCCCGCGCCCTAATGTCGTCCGAAACCTCGCGGGCAATCTTCATCTGCTCTGAAATATCAAGCTCCGCACGCTTCATAATGAAATCCAGTTTTTCAGGGGTCATTTCTGACAGCTTGTAAATATTCATAAAACTCTCCTTATGTAACAAAATTGATTTTAAAACATTATGTTTTAAAATTTTAATTAACATTATAATTTGATTTTGATAAAGGCTTTGCCTTTAGAACCATTGCCGAGCCCATATTCCGCCATGCCAAGCCGCGGCGGCAATGTCGCCAAAGCCTTTATCAAAACAAATTGATTTGAATATATGTTGGGTCACAGCCGCCTCCGCTCTAAAACCCAATGAGGTGCCGGTGCTGCATTCGGCAATAACAATTATATATTAAACTGTAGTAAAGTTCAAGGGATTTTTGAAAATTTTTGAAATATTTATGCCAAGAGGGTTTGTGGAAAAAAGAAAATATTTTTGGCAAAATAACTGTAAAATACAGATTATTTTAATTTATTTTAAAACTAACGAAAATACGTATCGGACAAACCAAAAGGGCTTAATACCCCGAAAACGGCGTAAAAACGTTGATTGTGGATAACTTTTATAATCGGTGAGAAATAAGGGTTTTTCACAATAAAAAACGGTGGATAATGTGCGTAACTCTGTGAGTAACTTGATATACGGAGCTTTTTCGATGTGGATAATAATATTTGTTTAACATTTGTGTAGTAAAAATTTAATGTTTTTTTGCAAATCACACTCTTCCAAAAATTAAAAAATAATTGGGATTTTAAATTATTTTAAGTTAAAAATTACAGATATTTTGCACGGTGATTAATCGGACTTGCGGCTTTCCTCCAGCTTTTTCTTTATTCTTTGCAACGCATTGTCGATTGACTTGGTGGGCTTGTTTATAATTTCGCTGATTTCCCGATAGGAGAGACCGTGGAGATGCAGAACAAGAACCCGCTTTTCAAGGGGGCTCAGCTTTTCTTCGATTTCTCTCTCTATGTCCCGCATTTTTTCGTTTTTCAGGTACAGCTTTTCAGGGTCAACAGATTCTCTGCCGCTTAGGGTTTCCGCAAGAGTGCGTTCGGATACGTCCTCGGACAGAGTTTTGTTCAGGGAGACGTAGGTGTTAAGAGGCATATGCTTTTGGCGGCCGGCGGACTTTATGGCAGTATAAATTTGCCGCTTGATGCACAGCTCTGCAAAGGTGTAGAATGAAGACTCCTTGGTAGGGTCAAAGTCGCGTATGGCTTTAAAAAGTCCTATCATGCCCTCCTGGAGCAGGTCGTCGCTGTCCCCACCTACCAGAAAATACGCCTTTGACCGAGCCTTTGCCAGGTTTTTATATTTGTTGAGCAGAAATTCCTCAGCCTTTCTGTCCTTCTTTGCAAGGGCTGCCAATTCCTCGTCGCCCATAGCTCCGAAATTTTTCTTATCCATCTTAAATCACCCTTTTAATAAAATAAAGGCTGCCTCGGTACAAATACGGAGGCAGCCTATGGTTATACTATTTTACCAGAGCCAGAGTATCTCTTGCAATTGCAAGCTCTTCGTTTGTGGGGATAACCAAAACCTTTACCTTTGAATTAGGTGTGGAGATATACATCTCCTCGCCTCTCTTTTTGTTGCTTTCAGGATCGATTTCAACGCCCAGATAACCTAAGTATTCGCAAATCTTTCCTCTGGTGTCGCAGTCGTTCTCACCGATGCCGCCTGTGAAAGTAATAGCGTCAACGCCGTTCATTGCGGCAACATATGAGCCGATATACTTTGCAACACGGTAGATGAACGCGTCAAGGGCAATCTGTGCTCTCTCGTTGCCGTCGTTTGCGGCAGCAGAAAGGTCGCGGAAGTCGCTGGAAACGCCTGAAATACCCAGAACGCCCGACTCCTTGTTGAGAATGTTAAGAACCTGGTCAACAGTAAGGTTCTCGTTGTTGGCAAGGAACTGAACAACGGCTGCGTCTATATCGCCGCTTCTGGTTCCCATAATGAGACCCTCAAGAGGCGTAAGACCCATACTTGTGTCAACGCACTTTCCGCCGATTGAAGCGGAAATGCTGGCGCCGTTGCCCAGGTGGCAAACGATAACCTTGGCGTTGTTCATACCCGTAAAGTCAAGGGTTCTGCCTGATACAAACATGTGGCTTGTGCCGTGGAAGCCGTATTTTCTTATGCTGTATTTCTCATAGAACTTGTAGGGGATAGCGTACATATACGCCTTGGGCTCCATGCTCTGACCGAAAGCCGTGTCAAATACAGCAACCTGAGGCGTGCCGGGCATTGCCTTTTCGCATGCCTCGATACCGATAAGGTTTGCCGGGTTGTGGAGAGGTCCCAGAGGGAAGCACTCCTTAACAACCTTTTTAACGTCCTCTGTTACCAGAACCGAGCCGCTGTAACGCTGACCCGCATGGAGAACTCTGTGACCTACTGCGGAAATCTCGCTTGTATCTGCGATAACGCCGTGGTCGGGGTCAATAAGAGCCTCAAGAACCATCTGCACCGCAACGTTATGGTCGGGCATGGGAGACTCCTTAACATAGCTGTCCTTGTTCTCGGGGGAATGGGTAAGCTTTGAGCCTTCAAGACCTATTCTCTCGCAAAGACCCTTTGCCAATACCTCCTCGGAATCGGTTTCGATAAGCTGATACTTAAGTGATGAACTTCCGGCATTTATAACTAATATTTTCATTATGTAACTCCTCCAAATATTTGTGATAGTGTAACGGTTAAGCCCTATTATTCCTGATTTTGAGCCTGAACACAGGTGATTGCAACAACGCCTGCAATATCCTCTGCGCTGCAGCCTCTTGAAAGGTCGTTAACGGGCTTTGCCATTCCCTGGGTCATGGGGCCGTATGCCTCAGCCTTTGCAAGACGCTGAACCAGCTTGTAGCCTATATTACCTGCGTCAAGGTTGGGGAATATAAGAACGTTTGCCTTGCCGGCAACGTCGCTTTCGGGAGCCTTGAGAGCGGCAACGCTGGGAACTATTGCTGCGTCAAGCTGAAGCTCGCCGTCAAGCTTGAGGTCGGGAGCGGCAGCCTTTGCGATGTCGGCAGCGTTTCTGACCAGGTCAACCTGCTCGGACTTGGCGCTGCCGTAGGTGGAGTATGAGAGCATAGCAACTCTGGGATCCTCGCCGACCAAGCTCTTAAATGACTTAGCGGAGGACAGGGCGATTTCAGCCAGCTTTTCCGAATCGGGGTACTCGTTAAGACCGCAGTCCGAGAAAACGAAGGTACCGTTGTCACCGTACTCGCAGTCGGGAACCATCATCAGGAAGAATGCGGAAACAACCTTTGTTCCGGGAGCTGTCTTGATTGTTTGGAGAGAAGAACGCATAACTTCAGCCGTTGCGTGAACAGCGCCGGCAACCATGCCGTCGGCTCTGCCTGTTTTAACAAGCATGCAACCGAAGTACAGAACGTTCTTAACTGTGTTAAGCGCCTGGTCGGGCAGCATACCCTTTTTCTTTCTCAACTCGTAAAGACCGTTGCCCAGCTCCTCGGTGAGCTCGCTGGTTTCGGGGTCAATAATGGTTGCGCCCGAAATATCAACGCCCTCTGCAAGGCTCTTAATCTTGTTCTCGTTGCCCAGGAGAATAAGGTTTGCGTAGCCCTCTTTCAAGATTTGAGCAGCAGCGTCGATAGTTCTCTTTTCCTCGCCCTCGGCAAGCACGATTGTCTTTTTATCGGCTTTGGCGGTTTCCTTGATTTTGTCCATGAATTTTGACATTTGTTTTACCTCTCTTGTGTATATTTTTAAGTGATAATTATTTTCAAAGCAAACAGCAAGTATCGGTTTTGGCAAATTTTGATACTTGATAACTTATTATACACCTTAAATCTTGTGATTTCAAGTATTAAATATAAATATTTTTGCCATATTGCCCGAATTTTTAGTTAATATTTAAGAATTAGACTATTAACGTAATTCTTACAGGGATATCTTGGCACAGGAAAGAGTATAGACAAGATAAGATAACCAATGTGTATTAAAAAATATGATCGTAAATGCTTAGTGTTACACTTTGTTGAGTTTTATGTTACAATAAATCGTACTAATTTGCAAGAACTAATAAATATTGCAAATTTGGATGTAAAAAATGATTAAAATTTGAATTTTTGGCAAAGTTTTTTCTTAAAAGGTCAGGATTTGTCCAAGTGTTATGTTATAATAGTATTATCACTTACATATGCTCTGAAAGGAAAGGTAAAATATGGAGAATGAAAATGCCGTTTTTAATAAAGGTAGTCAGATAGAAGAAGATTTAACTGAAGCCTTTGATTTGGATGAGTTGGAGGAAAAACTTCAAAGCCAACTGGAAGAAGAACTTGAGGATATGGAATTTCTCGCAGAAGAAAAAGAAAAAATCGGAAATCCGGAGGCTTTAGGAACGGTAATTTATGAAGAAGTTTTGAGACAATTCAGTAACCAAATCGGGTTGGATCTTACCGATGAGACCTTAAATCAGGAATATGATAGAGTTCATAAGGACGAAACATATGAATATGTCGGCAAGAAAGTAATGCAGGACTCTAAATATAAGAGTGCCAATAAGGCTATGAAAGAACAACAGCAAGCCGGAAACTTAAGAGATGAATATACAGGTAAATATTTTACTCAAAACGATAGTGCAAATTTAGATCATGTGGTTTCCAGAAAAGAAATATATGAAAATCCGCGAAGAAAACAAGCCGGAATAAGTACAGAAGATCTTGCTAACAAGGATGAAAATCTCAAACCTACAAATGAATCCTTGAACAAAAGCAAAGGTGCAAAGAGTGTTGCTGAATACATTGAAGGCAGAGAACAAAGAGAAAAGGATTTGATAGAACAAAATAGGCGTGCAAACGAAAAGATAGATAAATCTAATATGTCTGATGTTGAAAAGCAAAAGGCAAAGGAAAAGAAAAATAAGAACTTGCAGGATAAGCTTGACGCAGATGATGAACTTATGAAGAAAAGTGATAAGGCTGCAAGAAATGCTATTGACAGGGATGTTGCTAAAGGTGTTGCTAAATCAACTGCAAAGAAAGCCGGTAAAGATGCTTTGAAACAAATGACAGTATCCGCATTGGTTTCATTGCTCAGAGAAGTAATAAACGGTTTTGTGAGATTTCTAAAGAGCAAAGCTAAATCGTTTAAAGGATTCTTAGAGGAAATGAAAAAGGCAATTAAATCGTTTTTTATGAAAATTACCGATGTTTTGCACACAGGAGCATCCAGTGTAGTCGGTACTATAGTGACTGAGATTTTTGGTCCTATTGTAAGTATGTTCAGGAAACTTGCCGGTCTCATTAAACAAGGTGTTACTTCTGTGATTGAAGCTGTAAGATACCTTCGTGATAAGAAAAACAAAGACAAGCCTTTCAGTGTTAAGGTGGCTCAAGTTGGTAAAATAATTACAACAGGTTTAATTGCGGGAGGCGCAATTTTCCTTGGGGAATTGTTTGAAAAAATCTTGTTATCAGTCCCCGGAATGCAAATAAGTTTACCTTTGTTAGGAACTTTGGCGAATTTAATAGGTATGTTTTTGGCGAGTTTAGTAAGCGGACTGGTTGGCGCCATCATTATCAACCTCATTGATAAGTTTATTGCCAAAAGGCAAAAGGCTGAAGCGCAAGCTGCTGCAATGGAGAAGGGGAACCGAGTTATTGCTGAACAGAATAAAGTTAAAATTGTAAATGAAGCCCTGCTCGAAAGAGATAAGGAAAATGCTCAATCCAATATTTCAAGGAGACATCGCGAGGCAGCTAATCAAATGAAGGAAGCGTACGGGGACATAATGGAAGATTTTGTTGAGGATTTTTCTAAAACCGTACATACACCCAAAATATATGAAGAAGATGTAATAATCAATAATGAACTTGACAAGGCAAGTGATGATTTGGATGATTTACTTGGCTGGTTGAATGAAGGAGGAAATAGTAATGAATAAACTGTTTATTTGTGCTTCGGTAGCCGGATTAGCTGCAGGCGTTGCATTTTGGTTACACAAAAAAGGAAAATCTTATAGTATTATGACAGGAACGGTAGATGAAAAAGCAGAGGCTAAATCAGAGCCTCATGAGGATAATTTTTCTCAAAACACCCAAAACACTCAACATACCACGAACACACAAAACGCTAATGCTATGGAGGAAATGTATCAAGCTAAGAGTGAAAGTGCGCAAACAATTTTTGAACGACATTCTGAAGCCGCTTCCATAATGAAAGATGCATATGCCGACATTATGGAAGATTTTGTGGAAGACTTTTCCGGTGAAGCGGACGCAAACCCTAAAGATAATAAAGAAGTCGCTGTTGACGGTGAATTTATTTCGGTTATGAATGAGAATGATTTGATTTCAGATGAGTTGGACGATTTTTTGGAATAGGAGTAGGAATTATGAATGAAATTAAAATCAATAAACGTGAATTTGATTTGGCTAAAAAACGACTAAAGGAGTTCTCCGAAAAAACAGAGGACGAACTTAAAATAAGTAAGGTTCGAACGGACGGCGGTTTTTTGGGATTAGGTGACCATAAAGTGACCGGATATGAGCTGAATGATAGATTAGAGACTATACAAAAAAATTTTATTTCTGTAAATACTACAAATAATAAGGTGATTAGAGAATTTCGGGAAGTCTATAATGCCCTTGAAACGCTGGACAAGTACTATATTGCAAGTATAGTTGCCAATCTTGAAGCCATTAGAAAAACGAGTAATGATGTTAGAAAACAACAAGATACACTAAGAAAACACAATGAAGAACTTGAAGAGCAGCAGAATAGACTGAATGTACATCAAGCGGATATAAAGAAGGAACAAGAAAATATCACAATAGCTGTTAATGCATTAAAAGCATTTAGGAAAAAATTCGAAGGTTTAAATATTGAAAGAATATCGAGTGATTACGATAAAATACAAGCTGAAATCAAAGCAGTGTTAGCCGGTATTAAAGAACTTTCAGAGAAAACAGCACAAGATATCACATCGGTTAATAATAAAAACAAATCTTTATCAGAACGGGTAGACAGAGATATCAGTACTCTTTTTAATGAAGTTGAAGTAGCCGCAGATAACATCAAAATGCTTTCGGACAAAACAACAAAAGATATCATATCCGCTAATGATAAAATCAAAGATTTATCAGAACAGGTAGACAAAGATGTAAGTAATCTTCTTGACGAAATTGAAGCGGTATTAGACAGCATTGCAAAGTTATCAGAGAAAACGGCAAAGGATATTACATCGGTCAACAATAAAAATAAAGCTTTATCAGAACAGGTAGACATAGATGTCAGTGCGCTTCGTAACGAAATTAAAGCAGTGACAGACAGCGTTACAGAGCTTTCGGAAAAAACAGCAAAAGATATTGAATCGGCTAATAATAAAAACAAAGCTTTATCAGAACAGGTAAATAAAGACATCCGTGTTCTTCGTGATGAAGCAAAAACATTTAAAGAGTCGCTTTTCAGTACATCCGAAAAACTTGAGAATACTTCGAATTTGCTGGACAATCAAATACCTGTAATTCAAGAAACGGCTTTTTATACAGATCATCTAAAATCGATTGATCACATTGAAGATATTGATCCTATGTGGGGTGATATAAACACGTTCAAAGATAATTTTAACAACGTTTATAACAGTTTACAGAATATTGAAACGAAAATACAGAACAATAAGGTTGAAGAAGATAAGAAAATTTCGGAAGTCATGCTAATGTCCGATATTAATATTGGGTTATTGATGAAAAAAATTAAATATGCCTATTGGGTTGCCGGTGGGGCAGCGGGTTTAGCAATAATCGAGTTGATTTTACTTCTGTTTTGAGGATTTTATGATGGATAAGTATGCTAAGGCATTGATAAATAATGCATCAAAATTAGACGCTGTTACTGACTCTTGCGGTGAAATAACAAAATTAGCAAATGCGATCGTAGAAGAACATAGTAAATCTGCCACAATTGCTTTGCTTAAAAAAATATCGGACTCGGTTGACAATGCAAATTTTAGAAAAGAAATTAAATGTGCTGCGCATGTTGTCAAATCCAGCCTGATTGAATTTTACGGATACTCCGCTATCCAGAGTATTTGCAAGTCTATTTCGGATGCAGATGATGATAAGAGGACACTCCAAGACTTGTTAGATGAACTGGATGCTCTTGTCGGTTTGGAAAAAGTGAAAAATAAAGTTCAAGATTTAATTGTGTATCAAAAGGTTCAGCAGATGCGCAGAGAAAAAAATCTCCATTCTGCGAAGAATACCTTGCATCTTGCATTCACCGGAAATCCCGGAACGGGAAAAACAACAGTTGCGAGGATTGTCGGCAGGATTTATAAGAGAATAGGTTTGCTGTCAAAAGGACATTTTGTTGAGGTTTCAAGAACAGACCTTATTGCCGGATATCAAGGACAAACAGCGCTCAAAGTGAAAAAGGTGATTGAGCAGGCTAAGGGCGGAGTGCTGTTTATTGATGAAGCGTACAGCATAACAGAGAATGACAATACGGATTCTTACGGCAGAGAGTGTTTAACCGAATTGACGAAAGCTTTGGAAGATTACAGAGATGATTTGGTCGTGATTGTTGCCGGATATACTGAACCTATGAACAAGTTTTTTGAGTCCAATCCCGGATTAAAATCTCGTTTTAACACATTTATAGAATTTGATGACTACAGTGCTACCGAGCTTGACGAGATATTACTTTCTATGTGTAAGAGTAACGATTATGTCTTGGAAGATAAGGTTAAAGAAAAAATACACTTTTATTTTGAACAACAGATTTTGTCTAAGGATGAGAACTTTGCAAACGGCAGATTGGCAAGAAATCTTTATGATGACTTGGTTATGAATCATGCAAGAAGAATAATAAACACAGTAAATCCCGGATATATCGAATTATCAACAATTAAAGCGGAAGATTTTATGTTTGCAGATGATAAAGAGGAGAATAATTGATATGGTTTCGATTTCTGTTTGTGAGTAAATCAAATCTTTGGTGTTGAAATGCTGTGCTTTTGAAACACAAATCAATAATACTTTCAATTTCGATATTTTTTAGTGGAATAAAATTAAGCAAGTTATAAGAAGGAGCAGTCAGTGAATTGATTGTTCCTTTTTATATGAGAGAAAGGTTTAGAGGTTAATATCTGATTTATTTTAATTAAGACAAAGCCGTAAACCATTGACTTTTAATAAGCAATAGTGTATAATTCATGATAGCATATGATGTTTAAAAACAGATTAAGGAGAGAAACCATGAAGAAAATCAGGAATGTTGTATTGGTGTTATTATCTGTTTCGGTTTTGGCATTGGCTTTAAGCGGTTGCGGAGGTAGCGCCGAGGAGGCGGAGCAGGAGGCACGGCAGGCTTTTGACAGCGTGATGAACGCTTTTGTTGCGGGAGATGTGGAAAAAATCAAGACCTACTGCGACTCCTCGGCAATCAATCAGGAGTCGGAGCTCAGAAGCATAATCTTGTCCTCTCTGGGGAACGTGACCTACACGGTTAATTCCGCAGAAGCGCAGAACACCAAAAAGGTTACGGTAAACGCAGACATCAACTTGATTGACGCGTCTCAGGTTATGCAGAAGTATATTGAAAGCATTGCGGCAATGATTTCAAGCGACGAATATCAGAGCAAGCTCCCTACAATGACAAAGGAAGAATATCAGGAAATGATGGACGGTAAGCTGGCGGAGATTTTAAGCAGCGGAGAAATGCCATCGGTTACGAAAAATCTGAGCGTTATTATGGTAAAGTCGGGAGACGGCTGGAAGGTAGAGGGCTCAGAGTTGCCTGACTTGCTTGTTACAAACACTCTTAATGCGATTAATCAGATAAAGCAATAGTTTTTAATCGCCCACCCGGTTGCGCTCGCCGCCTCCGCCCCGAGCGCCGTCGGTTTTCCCCTTCGGGGAAACCGATTGGGGCGTTGCCCCAAACCCCTGTATATGCA
>JABLTO010069425.1_pt1 | contig 13631 bp, 10 predicted proteins | sample 7160091 | NCBI WGS metagenome assembly JABLTO01 (sample SAMN14651225, study PRJNA627086) | human gut metagenome | isolation source: feces | host: Homo sapiens
ACCGGCATGGTAAATGATGATGAACTGACGAAACGACTGTACGAATCCGGTGCGAAATTCTCCGGCGAGATACAGCGGCAGACTTCCCCGTGGGTGTCCCTGCTGATGTACTGGGTGCTGCCGATCGTCCTCTTTATATTCCTGGGACGGTACATGTCGAAGAAGATGATGGACAAGGCCGGTGGCAACTCCATGATGTTCGGTATGGGCAAGAGCAACGCCAAGATCTACGTCAAATCCTCCGAAGGGATCAGGTTTGACGACGTGGCAGGAGAAGATGAGGCCAAGGAAAATCTCGCAGAGATCGTGGAATATCTTCACGATCCGAGCAAGTACAGAGAGATTGGAGCTTCCATGCCGAAAGGCGTACTGCTGGTAGGTCCTCCGGGAACCGGTAAGACCATGCTTGCAAAGGCGGTGGCAGGAGAGTCCAACGTGCCGTTTTTCTCCATGTCCGGCTCGGAGTTTGTAGAAATGTTTGTCGGTATGGGTGCTTCTAAAGTGCGCGACCTTTTTAAGCAGGCTAAGGAAAAGGCCCCATGCATCGTCTTTATCGACGAGATCGATGCCATCGGGCAGAAGCGTGATGGCAGAGTCATGGGCAATGATGAACGGGAACAGACACTGAACCAGCTGCTGACCGAAATGGATGGCTTTGAAGAAAACAACGGGGTCATTTTGCTGGCCGCGACCAACCGTCCGGAATCCCTGGATCCTGCACTGCTGCGTCCGGGCCGCTTTGACCGGAGAGTTCCGGTAGAACTGCCTGATCTCAAAGGCAGAGAGGACATCCTGAAAGTTCACGCGAAAAAAGTTCGTATGGATAAACACGTGAACTATCAGAAGATCGCGCGGATGGCATCCGGTGCATCCGGTGCGGAGCTGGCCAACATCGTCAATGAAGCGGCACTGAGAGCCGTGCGGGACAATCGGCATCATGTGACACAGGAAGACCTGGAAGAAAGTATCGAAGTGGTCATCGCAGGATATCAGAAGAAGAATGCGATCCTTACGGATAAAGAAAAACATATCGTGGCCTATCACGAAATCGGACATGCTCTCGTGGCAGCTAAGCAGAGCCATTCTGCACCGGTAGAAAAAATCACCATCGTGCCACGCACATCAGGCGCCCTTGGGTATACCATGCAGATCGATGAGGGCTATCATTATCTGATGAGCAAGGAAGAGATCGAAAACAAGATCGCGACCCTGACCGGCGGACGGGCGGCAGAAGAAACCCAGTTCGGCTCCATCACGACGGGAGCGTCCAACGACATCGAGCAGGCGACCAAGCTGGCAAGAGCCATGATCACGCAGTACGGCATGAGCAGCGACTTCGACATGGTTGCGATGGAAACGGTCAACAACCAGTATCTGGGCGGAGACACATCTTTAAGCTGCTCGCCGCAGACGCAGCAGGAAATCGATCGAGCAGTAGTAGAGATCGTGCGAAAGCAGCATAAAAAAGCCTGTGAGATCCTGGAAGAAAACCGGGAGAAGCTGGACGAGCTTGCAAAGTATCTTTATGAAAAAGAGACGATCACAGGCGAAGAATTCATGCACATTCTAAAGGGAAATAAGGAAAAGGAAACGGAAGGCAAAGGAAAATAGAATGTATCTTTTGATGATATTGTTTATAACAGTAGTTGCACCATTTCTGGTGATGCCTCGCTACATTACAAAGGGCGGGAGAAACCCGTATGACGTGGTGCTGATCAGTGTGATCACTATTTGTGCAGCAGCAGCCGTGATATTCATGGGAGCATCCATGGTGGGAGACGGTGTGCTGTCGCAGCTCCACGGGTCGGTAGAAGAGATCTCTAAGGCAGCAGCTCAGGATCCAACGGTCATCAAAGCGCTGAAACTGGAGTCGCACGACATGGCAGAACGGGTCAAGCTTCTGACGGCAGTCTACGATGAAGCGCTGAAATTGATCCCGGCCTGCATCATGATCCTGTCATGCCTGACTTCGTACATCGCATATTTGATTTTGAGCAAATCCCTGTCACGGCGCGGAGAAGTGAACAGAATGCCGCGGTTCAGGGAATTCGACATGCCGAACACAGCCGTGTTCGTGCTGGTGGCCATTTACATGATCGTATGGCTGGCGACGATGACCGGATCGGTAGAAAACAGCGCGTTTTATACTAATATGGATCTGCTGTTCGACTTTGTCATGTATCTGCAGGGCGCTTCGGTGATTTTCATGCTGTTTTATGTAAAGCATATACCGAAGGGTTTTGCGCTGGCTCTGACCATTGTTCTGTGGAATATTTACATGGGCAGGAGCATCATCGTTATGCTGGGAATATTCGACCTTATTTTCAGCTTTAAATACAGACTGCTGTATCACGAAAGCAAGAAGCGACGGTAAGAGGAGTTAGTACAATGTATGTAGGAAGAGTGGAAAAACTGCTGGCACATTATTCGCAGATCCCCTTGTGTTTTGTAAATCTCAACGGGAAGATCACGCGGGCGAGCAGTAAGATCGCAGAGGTGTTCAAGTACGATGGGATTATCGGCAGGGACATTTTCGAGTTGACACGGATCAGGCCGGCGGAATTGATCGAGGCAGCACAAAACGAAACAAATCTGTACCTGGACAGCAATGATAAATCGTTTAAGATCCTGAGTGAATTCATCGGAGAAGGAGAAACAGCCAGCATCATGATGAGCTTCATTGATGTGACTTCGTATGAAGTGCTCAAGGATATGTACAACGACGAGAAGGCATGTATCGCAGTCATCAACGTAGATAATTTTGATGAACTGACAGCCAGTGCAGGAGACGAGCGGGAACTGGCGATCTCCACAGAGATCGATCGCCTGATCCGCAGCTGGGGAGAAAAACTTGGCGCAGCAGTAGTGCGGTATCGTGAGCATCTCTATGAGATCTGCCTGACCCACGGGAATCTGCAGAGACTGGTGGATGATAAGTTTTGCATCCTGGATGAAGCCAAGGAAATCGAAACGGAAGCGGACTTCCCTGTGACCCTCAGTATCGGAGTGGGCATCGGCGGCAAGACGCTGGCAGACTGTGAAACCTACGCGGAAGACGCCCTGGATCTGGCACTGGGACGCGGAGGCGATCAGGCTATCATCAAGAACATCAAGAACTTCGAATATTATGGGGGCAAATCCCAGAGCGTGGAGAAGAGCAATAAGGGAAAATCCCGGATCATCGCTCACGCGCTGAAACTGCTCATCAGCCAGTCTTCCCGGATCTTCGTCATGGGACACAGAAACCCGGATATGGACAGCTTCGGAGCTTCTCTGGGGATTTATCGGATCGCCGAAAGCATGGGCAAGGAAGCCTATGTAGTCCTGGGGCCTTATAATGATGCGCTGACAGCGATTGCTGATGAAGCCAAGGAAACGGGATATTATGAATTCGTTTCTCCGGAAAAGGCTCTCAATCTGGTAGACGAGAATTCCTTGGTGGTCGTGGTGGATGCTCACCGTCCGATCCTGGTGGAATCGAACGCGCTGATCATGAAAGTAGGCCGGACTGTGGTCATCGACCATCACAGGCGTGCAGAAGACTGCTTCTCGGATCTGCTTCTTTCCTATATGGAATCGTATGCATCGTCGGCCTCCGAGCTGGTGACAGAGATCATACAGTACGCCTGTGAAAAACGGACACTGACGAATATGGAAGCGAACGCGCTGCTGGCAGGCATCATGGTGGATACCAACCGATTTGCTGTAAAGGCGGGTGTGCGGACTTTCGAGGCTGCGTCCTGGCTGCGGCGTGCGGGAGCCGACCTGGAGCATGTACGGCGGTATTTCCAGGCGAATACTGAAAGCTTCAAAGTGCGGGCTATGTGCATTGCCAACGCCCAGTTCTTTGACGGAGGGATCGCTATGTCCATCTGTCCGGGACAGAACCCTAATTCCCAAATACTCAATTCCCAGGTGGCGGATGAGCTTTTGACCATCCGGGGCATCCGGGCAAGTTTCGTCGCCGGACAGAACGAGTATGGCAAAACCGTTGTCAGCGCCAGGTCTTTAGGGGATGTCAACGTGCAGGTCGTGATGGAAAAATTCGGCGGTGGCGGGCATCTCAATACTGCGGGAGCGCAGGTGGAGATGTCTCCGGAAGAGATCCTCATCCGCATCCGCGAAGCGTTAAATGAAAAAAATTCTTAGGAACTTCACATTAGGAGGATAAAATTATGATAGTTATTTTAATGAAAGATGTAAAGGGATCCGGTAAAGCGGGCGATGTAGTAAAAGTAAGCGACGGTTATGCCAGAAATATGCTGCTGCCGAAGGGACTTGCCAAGGAAGCGACCGAAGGAAACATCCGCAGTCTGGAAAAGCAGAAAGCGATCGCAGCAGAAAAACTGGAAGAACAGAAAGCTGCAGCTAAGGAAATGGCTGCGAAGCTGGAAAAAATAACCTTAAAGATCGAATCCAAGGGCGGGGATTCCGGCAAGCTGTTCGGATCCATCACTTCCAAGGATATTGCGGAAGCACTGGAAAAACAGGAAGGCATGAAGATCGACAAGAAAAAGATCGAAATGAAGACCCCGATCAAGCAGGCGGGAGAAACAGAAGTGACGCTGAAGCTGTTCACTGAGATATCCGCACAGCTGAAAGTATCGGTTACCATAGCATAGGGAAAAATCACCGGAGGTGATTTTGCAGACAGAAGGGAACATATATGGAAGGAAGAGTACCTCCACACAGTGCGGAGGCAGAGAAATCTGTACTGGGGGCTGCCATGCTTTCCAAGGATGCACTTTTTGACGTGATGGAGGTTGTGAAACCGGCTGATTTTTATGATGAAAATCACAAGGAGATCTTCCAGGCCATGATCGACCTGAATCGCAAGAATGCACCTGTGGATGCGCTGACAGTCGCAGAAGAATTAAAAAAGAGAAACAGCCTTGAAATGGTGGGCGGCAGAGCATATATCGCATCTTTGTCCTCCATGACGCCGACCACATCCAATGCCATGGAGTACGGCAGGATCGTGGCAGAAAAGGCTTCTGTGCGCCGGCTTATCGAAACGGCGGATGATATCGTGACCAAGGGTTATGACGGAACGATGGATGCCAACCAGATGCTGGACTACGCAGAAAGCGGGATATTCGAGATATCACAAGCCCGGCAGAAGGGGCAGTATTCTCATATCCGGGATGTGCTGGTAGAAAACCTGGCCATCATCGACAGAGCAGAACAGATGGACGGTGGACTGACCGGGATCACTACAGGATTTTCCAAGCTGGACGAAATGACGTCCGGTATGCAGAAATCCGACCTGATCATCCTGGCAGCAAGACCTGCCATGGGAAAGACGGCGTTCGCCCTGTCTCTGGCGCGTAATGCCGCGGTCAAGGGAAAAGCGTCTGTGATGATCTTCAGTCTGGAAATGGCTAAGGAGCAGCTCACCCAGAGACTTCTTTCGATGGAATCCAAGGTCGATCTGCAGACCTTGAAAACAGGACGTCTGGAACGCCGGGACTGGGATGATCTCAACGTGGCGCTGGACATTCTGTCAAACAGCAATATACATATCGATGATACGGCAGGGATCAGTATCATGGAGATGAAGAGCAAATGCCGCCGTCTCAAAGCGGAGGCAGGTCTCGATCTTGTGATCATCGACTATCTGCAACTGATGAATCCGGAGGGCAAGGCGGATTCCAGAACACAGGAGATCTCCGTGATCTCACGTAACTTAAAACTCCTTGCCAGAGAGCTGGACTGCCCGGTCCTGGTGCTGTCCCAGCTTTCCCGGGCACCGGAACAGAGAACGGATCACCGGCCGATGCTTTCCGACCTGAGAGAATCAGGTTCCATCGAGCAGGATGCCGATATCGTTATTTTCCTGTACCGGGATGAATATTATAATAAAGAAGATACCGAGAAACCAGGGGAGTGCGAGGTCATTGTGGCCAAGCATCGAAGTGGACCTACGGGCAGCGTAGATGTGGCATGGATCGAGCGCTACACCCAGTTTAAAGATAAAGCGTCAGGAAATATTCCGGATGCCGGAGGGATGTTTTAATGACTTTCAGACGGGAGAAGATAAAGGATTATTTTCTGCTGGATACAAGTGTGGAAAATCTGTTCATCAATGAATACATGGCGGCTGCACCAGGGGACTTCGTTAAAGTCTACCTGTTCGCACAGATGTATGCGGATCTGGGGCAGGAGATCACCAATGAGGAGATCGCCAAGTATTTGTCGATGGAGCATGAGGATGTACTGCGAGCCTGGACCTACTGGGAGAAGATGGGCGTGATCCGCAAGATCCGTCGTGAATCAGCAGACAAATTCGATTACGACGTAGAGTTTGTGCTGTTAAAAGAGCAGTTCTACGGTGACAAAGAATCGAAACGTCCTGTCGGTCTGGATCAGAGCATGCAGGCAGCCATGGGAGACAAAGAGATCCAGGAAATGTTCCAGGCGATCGAAAAGGCCAGCGGCAGTGTGCTCAGCGGCACGGAAATGCTGGAGATCGTATCCTGGATCAACGATTTCAATGCGACGCCGGAGGTGATCGCCTACGGCTATGCCTATTGTGTCAAACGCAAGAAAACAAATATCAAATATATCGCAGCAGTGATCAATGGCTGGACTCAGAGAGGTTTTCGGGACGTGGCTGCTGTCGAAAAATACTTGAGCGAAGCGGACAAAAAAAACCATATGTACAAGCGGATCTTTCAGGCTCTCGGCTTTTCGCGCAATGCGACGGAGCAGGAGCGGAAGATCATGGATACGTGGTTTGAAGAAATGGAGTTTTCGCTGGATAAGGTTCTGGAGGCCTGTTCCAAGACGACAGGCATCGCTAATCCTAATATCAACTATGTCAATAAAGTGCTGGTCAACTGGTATGAAGAACGGACCGGCAAGGACAAGAGCGGTAAGCGCAAGGAGCTGACCCTCACAGAAATCTCGCAGTATTACGAAACACTGCGCCATAAAGAAGAAAAAGAAGCCGAGGCACATCGCAGAGAAGTATATGCGAAAGTGCCGCGGATCAAGCAGATCGATGACGAGCTGGCTGCAGGAAGCCGTGAGCTTTCTCGCATTATCATCTCCGATACGGTCGATAAAAGGGAAGCCTCGGAACGGATCAAAGAGACCGCGAGCACCCTCAATACAGAAAAAGCGTTCCTCCTTACAGACAATGGATTCGAGCTAGATTATATGGATATCCACTACGAATGTCCGCTGTGTAAAGATACGGGAATGCTTGAAACAGGAGAAAAATGTCAATGCTTTGGAGAAGTAAGTCGAACAAAAATAGAACAGCTCATGCAGGAGTAGAGCCGGCAGGTGACAGCGGTCAGCAGCCGGATACTGCAAAGCCTGCTCCGCAGGCGGAGCAGGTGGTTCCTCAGCCGGGAGCACCGCAGCAGCCGGGCGTTCCTGAAGGGAATAGCACTGCCGGATCTGTAACGGGAGCACCGCAGCCGACCGGAGCGCCAACAACAGCGCCGGGAGCGGGAGCACCGCAGCACCATACGGTGGATGATGCGCTGAAACAGGCAAGCCGCCCGACTCGAAAGGAAATGCTGGCGCAGATGGCAGAAAGCGAAGAAGGCCGAGCAATGCTGAAAAAACTTCAAGGACTGCGCAGCAGCATGGATTCCCTGAAAAAACAGCAGGCCGGAGATCCGATCGGAGCCGCGCAGCGTGTGGAGCAGCAGATCCATGAGCAGCAGCCTTTGCAGAATGTGCAGTCTGTACAGAAAGGGAAGTCGTCAGAGCTGCCGGGTGCTCCGGGAGCACGGGGCGGCGTGACGCCTGCTGCGGACAAAGAGGAGATCCGTGCGGCAGAACAGGCCGTTATCAAAGGATTTCAGGAAGATATGCAGAAAAAACAACGCCGGGAAGAAGAGGCGAGAAAACGTCAGCTGCAGATGGAGGCGGAGCACCAGAAAGCCCTGGAAGCAGAGAAGCGTGCTGCGAAAATCAGTGAAGAAGCAGAGCGGAAACGTCTGGAAGCACTGGAGGCGGAAAAAAAGGCCAAGGAAGTCGCTCGTAAGAAAGCTTTGGAGGCCATGGAAGCAGAGCGTAAGGCACGAGAAGAGGCGGAAAAACACAAGGTTGGTAGCGTTCCGGTCAAGAGCACTGTCGGAGAAACAGCAGACATGGCGTCGCCGGAAGAAAAAGCCGCTTTTTTTGGAGAAACAGCGAAAATCTCCGGGGAGACGAAGGAAGAACAGCTGGAATCGCTGAAGGAGAATTTGCAGCACCAGCAGAAACGGCAGGAAAAAGTATTCGATGCCATTTCTTCGATCGCCGGAAAACATACAGAAAAATTATCGGAAAGCCAGAAAGCCAAGGTGGAAGAACTGGTACAGGCGCAGGAACAGGTTTCTCAGGAGCAGAAACTGAGAATGCAGATGCAACAGCTGAAAACGGCGCAGGAAAAAGCGAAAGCTGAAGCTGTCATTCGTACAAGGGCAGAAAAGGCACGGCTGAAGGCTGAGGAAAAACAGCGGCACAAGGAGGAAGTGCGGAAACATCGTCTGGAAAAGGTGGCCAGAAAACGTGCAGAGAAAGCACGGAAGCTGGAAGCAAAGGAGCGCCACAAACAGGAGAAGAGACGTCTTGCGGATGCGAAAACTCGTCTGGAAGAACAGAGCAAGGCCGACGCTGAGATGGGTGGCGGGATCGTAAATGTTCAGGGCGTACAGATCAAGACGAAGGTGAACAAGCATCCTACCTATTTGCTGCGAGATCTTTTAGGGATCAAGAGCAAGGCGGAGAAACAGGCTTCGACGGAAGAGGAACAGACGAAGCTGGCGGAAGAACGTCAGGAGCGTCAGGAAAAGGCCAGAGCGGCTGCTTATCTGCGGTCGATCCAGAGGAAGGCTGCGTATGAGAAGAGCAGGCTGGGTCAGAAACTGGAACATCTCAAGCGTTATTCGGAAGATCACAAGAAGGGCATGCTGATGGTGTTTGCCATTGCGATGATGGCTGTAATGGGAGCTGCCGGAGTGTTGAACTACTGCACGGCGTATGAGTATTCCTACAATGGTCAGAAGCTGGGGCTTGTGAAAGAAAAGGATGATGTGCTGCAGATCACTGATCTGGTGCAGGGTGCTTTGACGGAAGAAAAGAATATGAAGATCGTCATCGATGCCAAGGATGATATCACATTCCATCGGAAGCTGGCTTTGGATGAATCTCAGATCGATAATTCCGAGCAGGTGCTGAAACGACTGACATACATGGGCGATTTGAAAGTAAAGGCAACTGGGATTTACGTAAACGGTAAGAAGATCGGCGCGGTACAGGACCGTAAAACGGCAAAAAAAGTGCTTAAAGACGTTGCTGATAAATACACAAAGAAAGGCGATAACATTGAAATTGAAAAGGTCTCGTTTTTAGAAAAAGTTGATATTGATCCTTGCAGCACCGACCTGGAAGATCTTCATTCAGAGGAAGAGATGGTAGATCTTCTCTGCACCAGCGGCGAGAAGGAAACCGTGCATAAAGTCGTAGCAGGAGATACTCTCCACAGCATCGCTAAGAAGTATGATGTGTGGGAGGATCAGCTGCTGGCGGATAACAAGGGCATCAACTCAAAGAAGCTGGAAGTGGGCAGCAATATCATCGTAAAACAGCAGGCGCCGGTGCTGACCTATGAGGTGGTTGAAAAGATCACGTATGACAAGGTCATAGAGCATAAAGTGGAAGAGCAGAAGTCAGCTGATATTTATGAAGGAATGACGGAAACGCAGCAGACCGGATCAGATGGGCTTTCGGAAATCACCGCTCGCGTTACGTTGCAGAACGGCAAGAAGGTGGTGGAAGAAGATCTGGTAACTACCGTGAAGGAAGAACCGGTCACAGAGGTCGTACTAGTAGGTACGAAGGAAAGACCGCCGACGGTGGGATCCGGCAAGTACATCTGGCCGCTTAAGGACAGCTTTACACAGACGTCCGGATTCGGATCGCGCTGGGGCAGACAGCATAAGGGTATTGACCTGGCTGTAAGCGTTGGAACGACAGTCTATGCCGCAGACGGCGGTACCGTTGTTGAAGCGCAGTACAGCGGCTCCTACGGCAACGTGGTCATGATCGACCATCAGAACGGACAGGAAACCAGGTACGCGCATAACAGTAAACTGCTGGTCAAGAAGGGCGATAAAGTCTACCAGGGACAACCGATCGCCAAGTCGGGAAATACCGGCAGAAGTACCGGTCCGCACGTGCATTTCGAGATCCGGTTCAACGGAGAACCAAGAAATCCGCTGAATTATCTGCCGTAGAGAGATCACGGGGCAAGCATATTATAGTCGAAGAAACTGCATGAAAGGGCAATCGTGCCGGGTGAATGAAATCCGGTGCGGTTGCCCTTTTTCTTGCCAGCCGGTCCGAGGACCGGCGGTTGTTCTTAGTGGTGCGTGATCCGGGAAATCATGAATTCCCAGATCACGAAAAAAATGATCTTGATTTGGATTTCTTACTGCTTATGAGCTGTGCATTCATTCATGAATTCCCATTTTTCAAAATAAAACAGCAAACCGGGAACTGCTTTACAAGATATTTACAGCACAGAGAAAAACAGTTCCCAGAAAAACAGTTTTTATGTCATTTTAGGAATCATAGCGAGTGCTGCGCATGAATCTTGAAGCATTTACAGTATCGAACTTCCTATATGGCTTTGAAAAAATCAAATCTGGGAATTCATGATGCGAGCAAACATCTGAATTGAGAGATTAATTCCCAATTAGAGCAGATAATTTTCGATCTGGGAATTCAAGAATGAAATCAGCATGACGCAATAACTCGTCTCATAGATTTGCTCGGCTATTGCCGGGATCAGATATCCCCCTATTCCTTTTCCAGCTGCCACCTTTGGATCACGACTTGTTTTTTCGAAACCTTTGCCTCCACATTTAAAATGTTCCCGCCTCCTGCCGGCACTGAGAAGTAAATCACGTTATCGATTTTTGTAACTTCGATGTCGCCTTGATCGGATTCGTAAACAGAGCGTCCGTTGAGGTTGGCGGAGGTTTCTCGCCGCTCCTGATAAAAGGATTCGATGATCTCCGACGCGGTCGATTCCGCTGCGAAGTATTCCTGGCTGCGGGATTCCGCTGCTTGAGCCTGCACCAGTTTTTGCTCTGCGGAGTAATAAGTCACCGCCGAAAAGCATGTCAGCAGAAAAATCAGCAGTGATATAAAAAGTGCTGTCGCGCAAATGCTCATGCTATTCAGTTGTCCGCGATTTTTATTTTGTCGCATGTTTTAGTAGCTCCCTGTTTTTCGGTGGTTGTTTTCTTCTGATTGATTCTGTGGAGGCCATTTTTTTCTGACGCTCCTACTGCGCGATGCTTTTAAACTCCATCTTATAAAACGCCTTTTTTCCCGCTTTCGTAAACCAGCTGATCTGCCAGCTGTCGCAACTGCCGTCTTTGCCGGGAGTCAGCAGGATCGGCACACGATATTTGTAATCGCTTTTTGATGATGGTTCAAACTTTTCCGTATAATATAGTGTTATAGAGTTTTCGGACACCTCCGCTCCGCGGTGCTCCGGCAAAAGCTCCGCCCCTGCTTTTGTGTCGCCGTCTGAGGCTTTCAGGACTTCTCCCAGTGAGTCAGTCTCCCTGACGACACGTTCCAGTCTTTCAGCCTGTGCAGCAACATTATCTGCTTTTACAAACATGCAGATGCTGACGGATAGCGCTGCCACGAGAAAAACAAAAATCGCCAGCAGGATGATCAGAACCCGGGTTTTTACAGAAATTCTCTTATTCATTTCCGCCTCCGATCCCCGGGATCCAAACCCGGCATACAGCCGAAGCCGATTCGCTCCGCATCGAAATTTCTAAAAGATCCGACCCGGTAATTCGCGGATCCATCGACCGAAGCGGTGTAATCTTTTTTCCGTCCTTTGCAGAAACCGTCTCGCCGGATTTCACCGACGCTGAACGCAGATAGCCATCTTCTACAAAGATCCAAAGTTCCCGATCCTCTCCGTTTTTTCGCTCCGAAAGAACCAGTGCCGAGATCTGTCCGCTCAGTGTCGCGATCCGAAGATCGCCCGCATCGCTGCAGCTTCGCGCCTGCTTCTGCAGATATTCTGACGCGTGGCTCAGATCCTGCTGTGACTGGTCGCTGGCGGCAGTTTTGTAGATGAAAACTCCCAGTATCGCCAGGCATGCCGACGCTGCTGCAAAGATCCCGGCCACCACTACGACCAGAAGCATATGTGATTTTTTTCTGGAAATTTTCATGAAGCCACCATCCATTTCTGTTCTTAAATCACAGTATACCAAGTTCTACCGGGCTTTGCAACGCTCGCCGCAGCTCTTCACGTTTTCACTCGAAACGCATAAAATAACCTGTTTTCTTCTGCAAAGAGTTCGCAGGGGATTTTTCGCAGTTAAACGTAATCCGGGTATCGAAAAAATAACGCGATAGCAAGTAAAAGGCGGGGATTAGGATATTTTCGCTGCAAGAAACTGGAAAACAACTGCTTTGAAGTGGCTCGAATGGCTTGTAATGTCAGATTTTCAGGAGGAAATTATCGTACGCAGCTAGTCGATTTATAATTGTGGTATTTTCGCCATCACCTAATCCACTCGCCACCGGTAAAATAACTTTTAGCAGCATCCAGATCCCAATTTGCGGTATTTTACCGAAACCAAATACCCGAACTAATCCGCAAATCTGGTTCTGAATCCCACCCTCTCAGCATATTGTGAATCAGGAGAATGCATTCAGGCAATCGGCGGCTGTCGATTCAGGCGATCAGCGGTACCGATTCAGCGATCAGCAGCCATACCTCAGGCAGATGAATCCTGCCACCGAAGACCTTAAAATCAGAAGGAGGAGCGATATGGAAAATCACAGTGTTCAGATTGATAATCGCGAAAAGATGACGATCACGGATATTCGGGAGATCGACAGCTTTGACGAGGAGGAGATCCGGGCGTCGCTGCGACAGGGAGCGATGGTGATCCGCGGCGAGGATCTGCATATCCATATGCTGGACCTGACGGAAGGGACAGCGCAGATCACCGGCGTGATCCACTCCCTCATGTATGTGAAGGTCAAGGAAAAAGGCGATCGTGGATTTCTGGCAAAACTGATGAAATAACGATGCAGGTGACAGTGTTGATCATGGAGCAGGTTCGAACATTTACTGTGATGATGGCTGCTGGAGTTTTCGTGGAAAGCCTCTGGCAGATCCGCAGCTTGTTTCTGCAAAGACTTCGCTGTGCCGGAGAGGATAGCCGGCAACTCCGACAAAGCCGCTGTGCCGGAGGGGATAGCCGGCAACTCCGACAGAGCCACCGTGCCGGAGAGGATAGCTGGCAACTCCGACAGAGCCACTCCGCCGGAGGGGGCGGATGGCAATCTGCGCACCCCTTGGCTCGCACGATGGTTGAGATCCTCTTCTGGTCAGTAACCACCCTTATTATATCCATGTTTCTTTATTACTGCGCCTGGGGAAAGCTGTCCGTCCATGCAGGACTGGGATTTTTCACGGGTCTTTTGTTGTGGAAAAAAATGTGCTGTGCTATAATCAAAACATGGGAAAAAACAGACGAAGCAAAGAATTTAAAAATAACAGCCAGGTCATCGACATGGAGGAAGCCCGCGCCCGGCGGCAGCAAAAAAGGCGTGCAGAGAAAGAAAAAAAGGAAGAAAAG